>Ga0208244_100355_pt1 | contig 48901 bp, 47 predicted proteins | sample SubbioCR12Aug_5A_FD_184828 | JGI IMG/M metagenome (GOLD analysis project Ga0208244, IMG submission 184828) | Serpentinite rock and fluid subsurface biosphere microbial communities from McLaughlin Reserve, California, USA - CR12Aug_5A (SPAdes) | ecosystem: Environmental > Terrestrial > Deep... | reverse complement strand
GCGGCAACATTGTTAGCTGTTCTCTGTTTCCTCTCTTATATGCCAACTGTTCTTCTCCCTTCCTACTTGTACTACCGTCTATTATATCAACTTGCCAATTGTGACACAGCCTGTTCGCGGGAATGACCGATTTCAGTATGCTCATAATGCACCTACTGGGAGATATGTTGCTTCTCTAAAAACGCAGACATGATAACCCTCTGGCGCCCTGCATGTTTCCCATATCAGGGAATGTAGGTGAAAAAAAGGAAGATATCTTAACAACCCCCTTTATCCCCCTTTTTTAAGGGGGAATTTAATCCGGAATTCTGACCAAACAAAAAAAATTAACCCAGCACTTTTTTTGATTTACCCTCTTGACATTTTCGATAAATTTGTTAAAAATAAATCAATTAGCACTCTCCATGATTGAGTGCTAAAAGGGGAAAAGTAGATTCCCTTATAAAAAACTACCAAAGGTTTAGAAGGAGGTGATTATCGTATGTTATGGTCGGATTTAGAAAGGTTCGGCAGGCTGCTTGACCCATTTCAGGATTTCGAGAGGATGAATCGCGCTCTGTCAAGCCGGTTATCTCAGGCGTCCGTTGATTTTCCCGCGGTTAACGTTTGGCTTTCGGGAGATTCCGCTGTGTTAACGAGCGAGCTACCGGGTGTTGACCCAAAGGCGATCGACATCTCGGTAGTCGGAAAAACAATCACAATCCGTGGTTCCCGTGAACCTGAGGTTCTGAGACAGGATGAATCCTATCACAGGAGGGAAAGGTGGCAGGGACAATTCACTAAAACCATCGAGATCCCTTTCAATGTTGACGCCGGAAAAGTTGATGCCGGATTTTCCAAAGGCATACTGCAGATTACGCTGCCCCGCGCAGAGGCCGATAAGCCGAGAAAAATTTCTGTGAAATCTTCATAGGCAGGCAAAGGAGGTGAAAATATATGGCAGACGTCACGAAAGAACTGCAAAAAAAAGAGGCTGCTTCCCCTGAAAAGGGCGAGCTCACGCGCCAAAGAAGGGTTTATAACCCGGACGTGGACATAATCGAGAGGAAAGAGGATATCGTGGTGATAGCCGACATGCCTGGTGTAGACGATAAATCCCTCGATATAACACTCGATAAGAATGTCCTGACAATTTACGGAAAGGTCGAAGCCAACATTCCGGAGAAACACACTCTGTACATCTCGGAATACGCAATCGGAGATTATCAGCGTGTATTTACCCTTGCCGATGAGGTGGACCGGGAGAAGATACAGGCAACGGTAAAAAATGGCACTTTAAAAATCTTACTTCCTAAATCCGAAGCGGTCAAAACGCGAAAGATAGCAGTGACTGCCGGTTCATAAAGGAGGTTTTAAAATGCCAAAAAAAAGTATCATACCAGCTGAAAAAAAGGATATCGGGGTGGAGCGTGAAGAATATAACCCTTTGTTTTCACTCCGCCGGGAAATGAATTCTCTTTTTGATAATTTCTTCAGCGGATTCGAATTAAAACCATTCACCGGAGGGGTTGGCGCATTCAGCCCCAGTGTTGATGTCAAGGAATCTGCCAACGACGTCAGGGTTACAGCCGAACTTCCCGGAGTAAATGAAAAGGATATCGAAGTCTCTTTGAGCAAGGACTCCCTGACCATCAGAGGCGAGAAGCAGGAAGAAAAAGAGGACAAGGGAAGGGGTTATTACCGTATGGAAAGGTCATTCGGATCATTCAGCCGGGCTCTGCCGCTGCCCGCTGAAGTTGATACGGAAAAGGCCAAGGCCGAGTTTAAAAAAGGGGTATTGACTGTAACACTGCCGAAGACGTCCCGTGCTATAAAAGATACGAAGAAAATCTCTGTGAAGGCTGAATAAATTCCGCTGAAAGGCCGGTATCTCTGCATACCGGCCTTTTTTTATTTTCATTACTGCCTGCTATAATCTAATCAGCATGCAGGCGCTGCGATCATCGGCCCCTTTTGTCGTCATGGGTTTTTCGTCCATGCTACTCCAGATAACCGTACTGCGCCTCCTGCTTTCAACCTTCTCGGGCAATGAACTCGACATCGGGATCACACTTTCTTTCTGGCTGCTCTACGCAGGGGTAGGCAGTTTTGCGGGAAGAATACTGAAATTCAGGGGTGCGTTTATTGCTGCATTTGTTCTGATTGCGCTGCTTGCCATGCCGACTGTCATTTCCATAAAGGCCATAAGACCCATGCTCTCCCTCGGTCCCGGAGAGACGGTCTCTCTTTTTTCGACACTCCTCACTACTGCGATCGCGACTTTCCCTATCTGCTTCGTAATAGGCATGCAGTTTCCTCTCGCGGTCTCCTATTCAGCCTATTCAGGCACCCGCAGTGGTGCAGGTAAAGTTTTCGGGCTGGAGGCGATCGGGGCATTCATCGCCGGAATCCTTTTTACATTCGTCTTTGTTTCACGGATCGATGTAATGACGCTGATTCTGCTCATAGCTTTGCTAAATATAATGACAGCATTTTTTCTTTCCAGGAAGAAATCCATCATTCTTGCATTTGCTATCCCCCTGTTGATTTACATCGGGTTCAGGGACAGCTACGCAGCACTTTCATGGAAAGGGCTTAATCTTATCCGGACAACAGAGTCCCGCTACGGAGATATTGCCGTTATAAAGCTCAGGGACCAGTCAAGCATCTATTCCAACGGCAGACTCATGTTTTCATATCCAGACATACAGGATGAAGAACTCAGGGCGCACATTCCGATGACCCTTCATCCGTCGCCGAAGCAGATACTTGTCATCGGGGGCTCACCGGGCATACTCAGAGAGTTTTTAAGATATCCGGTTGAACGTGTCACCTTTACAGAGAGCGATCCCAGGATAATTGATCTCTCTCTGAACCTCCTGTCTCAGGCTGACAAAAAGGCCGCAAGTGACCAAAGGGTACAAATAGTCATAGAGGATGGCAGAAAATTCCTGAAAGAATCACCCGGGGCTGTCTACGATCTTATCATACTGAACCTGCCGCAGCCCTTAACCGCAGGCATCAACAGGTTTTATACGATTGAATTTTTCCGCGAAGCACAACATGCGCTGCGTGAAAGAGGAATAGTGGCCGTAAACCTTCACAAGTCTGCCGGATATATAGGCAGAAAAATGCAGAATGCCAGTGGTTCGGTATACAGATCGCTTCAGTCGGTCTTCGGACATGTCGGTGTCACATCACAGGAATATGGGGGAATGTTTGCATCCGATACAGCTCTGAACTCGGAACCCGATTTACTCGAAAACAGGTTTTTCCAAAGGGATGTCCGCACAGAGTATTTTAACCGGTATATATTCCGCGAGGCATTTTCAGATCTCAATACCGGGTACGTAAAAACCAGGCTTGGTGAAATAAAGAACGTCAATACAGACCTTCATCCTTCCGCGTATCTTTACAATCTTATGTTATGGACTGAAACTCACGGGGGCAAATCACTTCACTACCTGACAAGGATCAAAGATTGGCATATATTCATCTTCTCGTTCGTAATCCTTGGATTTATATCTTTCCTTGTTTTCAGGAAAAAGGAGCGCGTCCTTTCTTTTTCAGTCATTACTTCCGGGTTCTCGGGCATGTCTCTCACACTTGCGGTTATCCTTGCATACCAGTCTAAATATGGCTACATATTCGAGATGATCGGCCTGCTTTCGGCCACTTTCATGACAGGACTATGGGCGGGCGCCCTTGCAGCTAAAGATTTGGCGAGGCCGTTAAAATTGTTGTTCCTTCTTGAATCTGCTGCTGTTCTGCTTGCTGTTACTGCAACACTTTTCTTCCGGTATGAAGCGCTCTTTTACCTGCTCATACTCTTTTACGGGATGTTGGTGGGCGGCCAGTTCAGCGCAGCGACCCGCTCTTCGGATAAACCGGAGGCAGCCGGCAGTCTGTATGCGGCGGACCTCTTCGGTTCGTGTGCCGGCGCAATCATACCCACTTTAGTTCTCATACCGCTGCTGGGAATCCATAAAACACTTATGCTGGTTGCGCTGCTGAAGGCATTTTCGGCAGTGATGGTCCTGAGCCTTAAAAAATGAAGCTTTTTTAACAACCCCCTTCATCCCCCTTTATTAAGGGGGAATCAGAAGGATTACGTTTTAAGACCCTTCCTTAACCCGAAAAATGCATTTCAATTTAATTCATGCAGGCATGTGGGCAGCAAAAGCTCTCCGGCAGCTCCTTTGCAGGCGGTTATATATCAGGCGTCCCTGCACGTTTTCATTCCGGACGATTGGCTGTTATCAGACCCGAATCCTGCGTTGGAGAGGTTTTGATGCGCATATGCCTGCATGACTGAATCAAATGCAGTTTTCGGGGTAATAACTCCAACTATTAGCTGAATTTGGATTATAATAAAATATGTCCGGAAGAGTGCAGTGCGAGTTGTGCCCCAATGAATGCATCCTCGAAGAGGGGCGGCACAGCAGGTGCAGGGCAAGGATGAACAAAGGCGGGAAGCTGTTCAGTCTCGTTTACGGAAAGCCCTGCGCAGTCAATGTAGACCCTATAGAAAAAAAACCCTTTTTTCATTTTCTTCCCGGAACCTCGGCTTTTTCGATTGCCACCGCCGGATGTGTCCTGAGCTGCAAATTCTGCCAGAACTGGCAGATATCACAGGCGAGTCCTTCCGAGACCGATACGTACGACCTTCCGCCGGAGAAGGTAGTGAGCCAGGCAATAGCCTATAACTGCCGCTCCGTTACTTACACTTATACAGAGCCGACCGTATTCTATGAATACATGTATGACACTGCTGTAATCGCAGAGAAACGGGGAGTCAGGAATACGATGCATTCATGCGGCTATATAAATGAAAAACCTCTCAGGAAATTGTCGAAATACATGGATGCAGCAGATATCGACCTGAAGGCCTTCTCGGAGGATTTCTACAGCAGGATATGCAATGGTAGTCTGAAGCCCGTACTCAAGGCCCTGACAGTTCTTAAAGATGAAGGCGTATGGCTGGAGATTACGAACCTCGTCATACCGACGCTAAATGATGATATGAAAGAAATCAGGGAGATGTCGCGATGGATTGTGAAAAATCTTGGCTCAGACGTACCGATACATTTCTCGCGCTTCCATCCTCATTATAAATTGAAGAACCTGCCACCCACCCCTGTTGATACCCTAACAGACGCGAGAAGAACCGCAATGGATGCGGGTCTTAAATTCGTTTATATCGGTAATACAAGGCACGAAGGGGAAAGCACGTTCTGTCCCGGGTGCGGGAAATTATTAATCGAACGCATAGGATACTTTGTGAAACAGAACAATACAACGAACGGTGGATGCCGGTTTTGCAACACCGCCATCCCCGGGGTATGGAGTTGAGGGACGTGCTGTATAACTATCATAAATTTATTAATCTTCGACTTGGAGATTATCAGGGTACCAGAGGAGGATACACTGAAAAAGCCTTGCAAATCGACAGAGAATCAAATTGATACACGTGACCGAAGATGTAACCAATTCGTTTCCTGAAAATAACTGGCAATCTACAGTTGAGGGCAATGAGGTGTCGATGACAAGCCTTTTTCATCGCATCCCCCTCTGGTGGATGAAACGTCAGCGTTTAATTAGTGTATGTGTATAAACTCAGAATTAAGTTGCCCGTCATTCCCCGATCAAGTCGGGGTACGGAATCCAGCCCTTCGACAAGCTCAGGGTAACAAAAATGTCATGGTGATCCGTCAATTCTTAAGACGGATGTCGAACCATGGATCCCCCCGGTCATCCGTCTTAAGTATCGACGGACGGAGGATGACAAAATAGGACCTTATACACAGACACTCAATAGAGAGGACTAAAATTTATGGAGACTAATACTATGAACAGAAGGGATTTTCTGAGGATATTTTTACTGGGAGGCGCTATCGCCCTCTTCCCCAAAAAGGTTATGGCTGAAAAGGAACCCGAAAATAACCTGAAAGAGGCAATGTTCTGGAGGAAACTGGATTGATTTCAAAAAGGACTTTCATCTTTATTGTCTGCTTCTTACTGCTTGCTCCTTACTCAGCAGGCTGCTCCGAAAACATCAAGGAACCTTCGGTCGCCGGAACTTTCTACCCTTCCGATAAGGATGAACTGGCTGAAACCGTTGATGATTTCCTTTCGAAGGCGCAGAAAAGCCCCACGGAAGGAAAACTCATAGCGATGTTTGCCCCACATGCCGGGTACAGGTATTCCGGTCAGGTTGCCGCTTATGGATACAGTCAGATCAAAGACAGCGGTATTCAGAAGGTCTTTTTGATAGGGCCGAGCCATCATGATGCCTTCAGGGGAGCATCGGTTTTTGTGAAAGGAAAATTCAGGACGCCGCTCGGGGATTTGGTGATAGACGAAAAACTTGCAAAAGAACTCCTGAGCGAGACTGCTGATGTTAGGTTCTATGCCGGCGCCTTCGAAAAAGAGCATTCGCTTGAAGTGCAGCTGCCTTTTCTCCAGAGAACGCTCAAAGACTTTAAGATAGTGCCGATACTTGTCGGATCTCCGACAAAGGAGACTATCGATCATCTCATCACGAAACTTGCTGATATGGCCGATGAAAAAACATTGATTATAGCCAGCACCGACCTTTCTCACTACCATGGATATGCAAAGGCAGTGGAGATGGACAGCAGGATAACATCAGCAATCGAGAGGCTGTCACTGTCCGATGCTGGTCAGCTTATCAGATCAGGAGAATCGGAACTCTGCGGCATGTATCCTGTAGTCATAACAATGGAAGCGGCAAGAAGGGCCGGAGCCAATGTCGGCATTCTTTTCAATTACGCCAACTCCGGGGACACCGCCGGCGGGAAGGACAGGGTTGTCGGTTATGCATCTCTCGGCCTGTATAAAAATCCCCTGACTCCGGATGAGAAAAAAGAGCTACTCAAAATGGCCAGGGATACGATCACTGAATATGTTATAAACAGGAAGTTACCGGACAAAGGAAATGTAATACCGAAATTCAGAACAGATGAAGCGGTATTTGTTACTGTGAACAAGAACGGCCGACTCAGGGGCTGCATCGGAAACATACAGCCTGTGATGCCCCTTTATCAGGCTGTCATGAAAAACGCTGTAGCAGCGTCTACCGGTGATCCGAGATTCCCTCCCATGACAGAAGAGGAGTTGAAGGATATTGATATCGAGATCTCTATATTATCACCTCTGAGCAGCTTGAAAAATATCGCAGAAATAGAGGTCGGAAAGCACGGGCTGGTGATCAGGAAAGGCTCACAAAGCGGACTTCTCCTCCCACAGGTGGCATCCGAGTTCGGGTGGGACAGGGACACCTTTCTGGAACAACTCTGCTTAAAGGCAGGGCTTCCAAAAGGTTCATGGAGAGAGGCCGATATATACACTTTCACAGCTGAAATTATTAAAGAGCAGAAATAACTCTTATGAAGAGATTAAAATTCATCACGGAAGCGCTTTTAATAGCTGCCCTGGTTATCATCGGTGCATGCTCCACTACTCAGCTCTCATCTGTATGGAAAGATGAAACATACAACCGCGGCCCTCTTAAGAAAATGCTCATTATCTTCGTAATCGAGCAGGCACATCTTAAAACGGTTTTTGAAGACGAGCTGGCGAGACAGTTGAAAGATAGCGGCACGTTTGCAGTTCCGGCACATACTGTATTCCCGGAGGGCGTAACCTTGGATAAGGATATGATTGACGCAAAAATCAGCGAACTCGGCATGGATTCGGTGCTTATTGCAAGACTGCTCGACGTACAGGATGCAGGAATACGCGATACGTATCCATATGTTAGTGAAAGCAATTATTTTGGCTATTATATTATCTGCTGTCAAACCGTATCCCTTGGTTATAACGCCCTGATAGAGACGAAGGTATTTGATACCGGAAATGATCTGCTTATATGGGAGGCATTATCAGAGACGGCTATCGAACGAACCTCGGAAAGCATCATACGGTCGTATGTTCCGGTCATAATTAAAGGTCTGCGCGATAAAAATCTGCTGTAGTATGCCCGACATCTATTTCACCGTAAAAATCCTTTAAAATTAGTTAATTACAGAAATTTCACTTTTTTCTTGACTTCCACAACATATTGTGGTTTAATTTCTTACTAGATACAACTTGTTGATTAAGGCGCTGATCTCAGGAGAGAAATTTCTTGCAACCATGCAAAGGCTTTAAAGACTGGCTTATCTGCATTGAATGTCCTCACCTATGCACCAGGACATGCCCTATAGAAAGTGATCATGTGCTTGAAGAAATGGAAAAGCATATTCGTATTTCATCTGTATCATGGACAGCCGAAAAAAAGGCGAAATAGTATTTAAAGAACAGTTAAAAGGGGGAAATCATGGATACGCTCAAAGGTCTGCATCTTTCACCGAATGCGCTGAAGGTGCTCGAAAAAAGATATCTCAAAAAGGATGAAGAGGGCAAGGTGGTGGAGACGCCTGAAGACCTGTTCCTCAGAGTTGCAGGAAGCGTTGCGGCTGCCGATTCAGGCTACGGCAAGTCTGCTGAAGACGTAAGGTCACTCGAAGGCGACTTTTACGCAATGCTTGCCTCGCTCGAATTTCTCCCGAATAGCCCGACCCTGATGAACGCAGGCAGGAGGCTTGGACAACTAAGCGCATGCTTCGTACTTCCGGTAGACGATTCGATGGAGTCCATATTCGATGCGGTTAAATATACCGCCATCATTCATAAATCAGGCGGCGGCACGGGGTTCAGCTTTTCGAGGCTTAGACCGAACGGGGATATAGTCGGTTCGACAAAAGGGATCTCCTCAGGCCCGGTCTCATTTATGACGGTCTTCGACACAGCAACAGAAGCAGTCAAACAGGGGGGCACAAGACGCGGCGCCAATATGGGTATGCTGCGGATCGACCACCCTGATATCCTCAGTTTCATCAACTGCAAGGACGACAATAAAAAGTTCAATAACTTCAATATATCGGTGGCGCTCACCGATGAGTTCATGACAGCGGTTGAAGAAGACAAGTCTTATGACCTTGTCAACCCGAGGACAAAGAAGGTTACAAGTTCACTCAGTGCAAAAGATGTCTTCCAGCTTATTGTGGAGCACGCCTGGAAAAACGGCGAGCCCGGCATAGTCTTCATAGACAGGGTGAACGACTCCAACCCGACACCGAAGGGCGGCCGTATAGAGTCTACCAACCCATGCGGAGAGCAGCCCCTGCTGCCATATGAGTCCTGCAATTTAGGGTCTATCAATCTCTCAAAGATGGTGAAAGCAGAGACAAAGGAAGTCGACTGGGATAAACTCAGGCTTACAACAGCACGGGCGGTTCATTTTCTCGATAACGTAATAGACATCAACAGATACCCTCTTCCAAAGATCGGGGAGATGACGAGAGCCAACAGAAAGATCGGCCTCGGTGTTATGGGATGGGCGGATATGCTTATTCAGCTCGGCATCCCGTATAATTCCGACAAGGCTGTGCAGCTTGCTGAAAAACTGATGGAATTCATCCAGAAAGAGGGTAAAAACGCATCAGCATCGCTGGCAGATGAGCGTGGCGTGTTTCCAAATTATGAAGGCAGCATCTATGAAGGAAAAATAAGACTGAGAAACGCGACTGTCACGACCATAGCTCCCACAGGCACTCTATCCATAATCGCCGGATGCTCCTCGGGCATCGAACCCCTCTTTGCGGTATCCTTTGTGAGAACCGTTATGGAAGGCACCAGGCTGATCGAGATAAATCCCTACTTCGAGAGGGTTGCAAAAGAACGCGGGTTCTGGTCAAGGGAACTGATGGAGAGAATAGCCGAAAAAGGGTCCGTCAGGGACTTTGACGAGGTACCCGAAGACGTCAAGGCTGTTTTTGTAACCGCACACGATATCAACCCGCTTGAACACATTGCCATGCAGGCCGCATTCCAGAAATTCATAGATAATGCGGTCTCGAAGACCGTGAATTTTCCGCATAATGCGACTAAGAAAGACGTGGAGGAAGTCTACCTCCTTGCATACAAACTTGGATGTAAAGGGGTTACTGTTTACAGGGACGGTTCAAGAGAAGAGCAGGTGCTGACAAGAGGTAAACAACCCGATGCGCAGAAGGCTATTGATTCATGGCAGAAGATTGTGCCGAGAAAAAGGCCCGATGTCATTAAGGGCTCAACAAGGTTCACCAAGACAGGTTGCGGAAATCTGTATGTCACTATCAATGAGGATGAAGACGGTCATCTGTTCGAGCTCTTTACTTCAATGGGCAAGGCAGGCGGCTGCGCCGCAAGCCAGTCAGAAGCCATCGGAAGGCTCGTCTCTCTTGCGTTCAGATCGAATATTGAACCCTCAGAAGTGATCAATCAGTTGAAGGGGATTTCCTGCCACTCGCCGATATGGCACGAAGGAGGCAGGATACTTTCCTGTTCCGACGCCATTGCAAAGGCGCTTGAGAAGTACAATACAAAAGGCGCAAAGGGCAACGGGGATGGCGGGAAAGTGGTCATGCTCATGGGTGCATGCCCGGAATGCGGAGGCGCTGTCGAACACGAAGGCGGATGCGCAGTATGCCACAACTGCGGGTTTACTCGCTGTGGTTAGGCAATCCACTACTTTTATATTGATAAATTCTATGCAATTCTCTCCGATATATTCAGGAGGCAGCATATGAGGATGGCTGGAATTACATATTGAGGAATCCCGCGGATATTGATATAGTATTACTGTTCTTCCGGCAAGTACATATCTGCCGGATTGTCATTCCCGCGAGCGAAGCGCGTCGGGAATCCTTCTCAAAACAAGAACGATTCCGGACAAGCCGGAATGACAAAATATAGGTATTTAAGTTAGTTAATTGACAGGTTAATAAAAATCTCATTTCCCTACAGGAGGATAATATATGTATCGTAAAACCTTATCGATATTCGTGATTCTTGCTTTCATGACAGGAATATTTGGATGTGCGTCCGTACCGGAGGAGCACAAGGCCACGGTAACAGGGGCCGGAATAGGAGCGGCAACCGGCGCCGTGGCAGGCGCACTGCTGGGTTCGCCGGGTGCAAAGACCGAAACAGCAGTGCTCGGAGGCGCTATCGGAGCGCTCGCAGGAGGTTTGATCGGAAAATATGCTTTTGACAAAAAGGACTCCAAGGAAGACACCTCAAAAAAATATAAGTACAAAACATCCCAGGGGATCATGGTAAAAATCGAGAGCGCATCTGCGGTTCCTCAAAACGTTAATCCCGGGCAGAAGGTTGAACTAAGAATGACCTACGCTTTGCTCGGAGCTCCTCCCGGCGAGATGCTGGATGTAAGCGAAACAAGGGAGATTAAATATCAGGGCGAGCTCTTTGCAAAACCCAAAATGTTCGTAAACCGGGAAGACGGCACCTATAGCTCCACCATTCCTATCACGATACCTTCCGGCGCTAAAAAGGGGAAATATATCGTAAACATGACAGTGAAGGCTCAGAAGGCAAGCGATACCAAACAGGTATCTTTCAACGTTAAATAGTGGAATCATATGGCAGATTAAAACTTCCCCTTTTACGGAGAATATGTCGCTTTTGAGGATACAAGAGGATCGATAAATTATATAGAAAGGCAATGCCTTAAATTGAATAATACGCCCGGGGATGCACTCTACCAGTATCTCACCCTGCCAACATCAATATGAACAAACTCGGGATAAGTCCCCACTCCGCCGGCTGCAAATGACTTCGCTATTCCTGCAAGCTTTCTCTCGCTTACACCGTCGATGGAGAAGTCAATTGCAAGTCCTTTAAGATGAAGGCTATTGCTGCCCACATTTCTTCCCTGCTGCAGAAGCAGTTCATTATAAACCGGAGAGCGATATCCGGAAATTATCTCTATCTCACCGGATCTGCCGACAGTATCCTTTATGTCGCAAAGCAGATCAATGAGATTGATGTCCATCTCTTTGACTTCACCGGTAAAATGGCAGCGCATGAAATAGTTTATTTCGTCAACTGCAGCCTGTTCGTATCTGCCCGATGAAAAATAAGTGATGTTGAGCCTTTCACCTGTATGCAGATTTAACATTTTAAGTCTTCTGTCGGGATAAAATGAGGCGCATACATTGCTGAAGGGCATCAGAACCGCTCCGCCGACAAGCGCCTTAATAAAGTTTCGCCGCGAAATCATGTCCGAATATAATAACCTGTACGCTTATTTATCTCAACCTCCGATTGAAAGGTTAAAGTTTCAGCAGATAAAGACCCGAATTCTTATCAAGCTCCCTGCGCGCCTCGATACCACTCAGTTCCATAATGACAGCCTCAAGTACGAGAAAAGTCTCCGAACCTCCTCTCAGGCAGCCTACCTTCACCATATCCTTCTTGCCGAAAGCGCCATGGAAATGGATCCTGGGCTCATTCTCCTGCAGGAAAAGAGTGCCTATGCCCAGAAGTTCATGGCTCTCATCAATCTCTTTCCATACCGGCTCAGGAGGCAATTCTTCCTTTTCCGGTCCCACAACGACCCTTCCCTGCCTGATGCCTCCTATCAGATAAAGTATCGCGCTCCTTATATTCTCACTTTTTGCAATACTGATCAGGCCATCTAAAATATCCTCCCCGTCTTCAAATCTTGCGACCACTACCCTGCCGGTTGTACCTGCTTGATATTTCATGCCTCCTCCTTATTAATCGGAAAATGCAGGCATATACGAAAAAATGCCATTATCCGCTTACCTTTCGGTGAAAGATATGATATAATTTTTCCGTAACCTGTTCAATAAGATTTTTTCCTGACTATATTGTATTAAGGGGGGTGATACATGGGGAAAACAATTAGGTTTTTTTGAACCCGGCTTTTTCAGCATAAACTTTGCCAAGGAGGTGCAAGAATGAAAGTGACCCGTTTAAAAAGTCTTATCCTTTTTCTTCCGCTGTTATCTTTGATTTTTCTCGTAGGCTGCGCAGGTCTGGAGTTCGCGCCAAAGCATGCCGTCTGGTATTATCCGAAGGAACTGGTAAAAGCAGACCGTGCGGTTATGGACGCAAAAAAGGCCGGAAAAGCGCAGAAATGTCCTGTTGAATTCGGTGAAGCAAAGGATATGAAAAATAAGGCCTATGAAGTCTATCTCGCCTGCAATACAGCAGAGGCTATACAGATCGCCCAGAAGGCAACCAAGATGGCTCAGGCACTCTGCCCGGCACATCCCAAAAAGCCTGAAAAAATTATCGATAAAATGACCATGACCATTAACTTCGATTTCAACAAGGCTGATATAAGGGATGCCGACAGGAAAGAACTGGAAAAAGGGCTGAAGTTCATTAAGAAATATCCCAACGCAAAGATCAGGCTCGAGGGCCATACCTGTTCCATAGGCTCTGATTCCTACAATATGGGTCTTTCCCAGAGAAGGGCCGCTGCAACAAAAGCCTATTTCGTTGAGTCAGGTAAAATAAGTGCAAAGAGGATATCTACACTCGGTCACGGCAAATCCAAACCGGTCGCTTCCAATAAAACAGAGGAAGGCAGGACCCAGAACAGAAGGGTAGAAATCCTTATTCTGGCGGATTAGCGCCGTCTGCAAGATAAATTATCCTGTGAACTCCCCGCCAGAAGCGGGGAGTTCTTTTTATAAACTTTAATTCCATCAACCCGCCTGCCGGGCAAGGTTTCGCAGCAGAGCAAGATTTAAAGGACAATAAGGACGTGTTATGAAACAGATTTCATGGAACCTAAGCGCCCTCTTCATAGGGAATAAGGCCCCTGACATTGAGAAGAAGAGAAAAGTTGTAGAAAAGAAGAGTTACGAATTCATCAGCAGATGGAAAAGCCGTAAGGATTATCTCACTGATCCCGCGGTCCTCAAGAAAGCCCTTGACGAGTATGAAAGATGGAAAAGATATTGGGGATTTGACGGAGACGAAGGATATTATTTCATGCTCAGAACAGCACAGGATCAGAACGATCCGGAGCTTAAAGCAGGTTTTAATAAAATTGAAAACTTCGCGAAGAGGATCGAAAACGACATCCAGTTTTTTCATCTTCAAATAGCCAGGATACCACCGAAATATCACAGTCGGTTTCTCTCCTACAGCGGCATGAAGCAATACCGGCACTTTCTGGAGCGCATATTCGCAGAATCGAAGTACCTTCTGAGCGAACCCGAGGAAAGAATACTTAATCTTAAGTCCGCAACTTCATATGCAAATTGGACAAAGATGACAGCCGGCTTTCTTGCAAAAGAGGAGAGGCGGGTTATTGTCGATGGCGGGGGCACCAGGATAAAGACGTTCTCCGAAATATCCAGCCTTATGAACAGCAGGCATAAAGGGGTAAGAGATTCTGCAGCAAAGGCATTTAACGATATCCTGAAACAACATGTTGAGACTGCAGAGGCTGAAATAAATTCCATACTCCACAACAAAAAGATTGATGACGAGCTCCGGGGAATTCAAAGACCCGACCTTGCGCGCCATATAAGCGACGACATCGCCAGCGAAGTTGTCGATTCCTTGCTGAATGCAGTTTCAGGCAGGTTCGATATACCGTCACGATACTACAGACTGAAGGCGGGTATGCTCGGAGTGAGAAAACTGAAATACCATGAGAGGAATGTTGAATACGGCATCCTGAATAAAAAATATAAGTATAATGATGCCGTCAGACTCATTCACAGGGTTCTCGACCGTCTTGATCCTGAATTTTCCACCATCCTGGAAAAATTCACTGCAAACGGTCAGTTTGACGTTTACCCCCGAAAAGGCAAAGTCAGCGGAGCATTCTGCGCACATAATCTCATCTCTCAACCGACCTATATTCTCCTGAACCATACGGACAGGCTGAACGATGTCCTGACACTTGCGCATGAACTCGGCCATGGGATAAACAATGAGCTGGTCCGGAAGAAACAGAATTCTCTTAATTTCGGAACGCCAACCTCCACTGCCGAAGTGGCCAGCACCTTTATGGAGGATTTTGTTCTCCAGGAATTGCTTGGGGATGCCGGCGACGACCTGAGGCTTTCCCTGATGATGATGAAACTCAATGACGATATTTCGACTATATTCAGGCAGGTGGCATGCTACAGATTCGAGCAGGAGCTGCACAGAGAATTCAGGCAAAAAGGATATCTGCCGAAAGAGGAGATCGGGAGGCTTTTCCGGATACATATGGCTTCTTACATGGGAGATTATGTCGAGCAGTCAACCGGTTCTGAAAACTGGTGGGTATACTGGAGCCATATACGCAGCTTTTTCTATGTATATTCATACGCAGGCGGTCTGCTGATATCAAAATCACTTCAGCGCAGTGTGAAAAATAACCATGGCTTTATGAAAAAGGTGAAGGACTTCCTTTCAGCAGGACTCTCGGATTCCCCGAAGAATATCTTCAAAAAACTCGGGATAGATATCACTGACGAAGGTTTCTGGAACATGGGGCTTGATGAAATAGAATCCCTGCTGGACGAAACAACAGAGCTGGCCAGGAGAACCGGCAAAATCAAATAGAGTCCCTTTGTAACTAAGAAATGCGGGAAGAAGAAAGTCCTGCCTTGCGCTTCCGCAGGATTTTTGAGAGCATGGCCCTGTTGGATTTAACATCTTTTGCAGCCACAATAGTCCGTATCGAGAACAGCTTCAGTGCATCGGAAACAGAAAGCGTACCCTCCCCTGAATCCTTCCTGCCTGAAAACGGAAAGATATCGGGGCCCCTCTGGCACATGCTGTTGATGTTCACCCTGCATACATGATTGACGAGTACGTCGGCAAGGGATGCGATTCTATCTGCGTCGCTGCCGAAGATGCTTGCCTGTTGTCCGTAATTCGATTCGATAATATATCTGAGAGGGTATTCGATATCATCAAACGGCACCACAGGAACCACGGGACCGAACTGCTCTTCTTTATAAATCCTTGCGCCCGGACCAACGGGATAGAGCAGGGCCGGATAGAAAAAAGTTCTGTTAACAGCTCCACCATCCCTATTAATTATGCGAGCCCCGTGCTTCACTGCATCCTCAACCAATTCCGCGAGGAACCCGGTTTTTCCGGGATCGGGTAGAGGAGTTATGGTGACATTTTTCACCCATGGCATACCTGTACGCAGTCTTTCAATGCCGAACGCGAATTTATCGAGGAACCTTTCGGCTATCCCCTTATGAACAAAGATAATCTTCAAAGCAGTGCATCTCTGTCCATTAAAAGAGAGGCATCCCGCAATACACTCTTTTACCGCAAGATCCAGGTCGGCGTCTGAAAGAACAATTGCGGGATTCTTTGCTTCAAGACCGAGTATCGAACGGAGTCTGTGCGGCTTCGGGTGAAGGCTTTTCAAAAGCTCCGCAACCCTGCTTGATCCTATAAATGCAAGCACATCGATTCTGCCTGAGGAGATGAGCGGAGCGATAACCCGCTGTCCTTCACCGTACACGGTATTGACTACCCCCGGCGGAAATGACGATTTAAATGCCTTAAGCATCGGCCGGTGGAGCAGTACGCCAAGTTTCGGTGGCTTGAAGACCACAGTATTGCCCATGAGCAGTGCAGGTATAAGCGTGGTGAATGTCTCATATAATGGGAAATTAAACGGACCCATGCATAGGACAACACCCAGCGGCGCTCGCCCGATAAGACCTGTAATCCCTTTCTCTGTAATGAACTTTGACGAGTCACAGTCAAGTTTTCTGAGAGCAGCAAACGTCTTCTTCGTATACCTGACCGTTCTATCGAATTCTCTCTTCGAATCAGAATAAGACTTCCCTATCTCCCACATCATAAGCTTCACAATTTCATTTTTTCTCGTAAGCATTCTGCGGATGAACTCCTCAATGTGCCATATCCGGTCACGGACAGACATAGACGGCCAATACCCCCTGCCGTCATTATACGCAGAATAAGCGGCATCAAGGGCCTGGAGCGCTTCGGTCTTCGTCAAAAGCGGGTAGCTGCCTATTTCCTTACGGAAGATCGCAGATGGAGTTCTCACACAAACCGGCGAGAGAACATCCTGCGCAGGGCCATCCCATATGCGAAGCTCACCGTTGATAAGGTATTCTTTCTGGCTTACCTGCTGCTTAAGGCGGAATTTTTGGGGGATCTCCTCTTCAGAGGGAAATATCCGATAGATTCTATTTCGCATCGGATACAATATTAATCTTTTCCTTCAATCCGTAGCAGAGCTTCCAGGGATTTTACGGCCTCTCTTTGCACTACATAATCTCCGTCGTTCTCAGCAACATTCCGGAGATAAGGAATCGCCTGCTGATCCCCGATCTCCCTGAGCGCCTTTATCGCACTCAGCCTGACCGCCGGGCTTTTATCCCCCAGGACGTCTATCAGATGAGGAACGGCTGTGGCACTACCTATCCTTCCAAGAGACCGTATCGACGCCTCCCTTGTGAGAAGCTCGCGATCGCCTATTCCATTGATAAGGGCTTCAACAACCCTCTTGTCATCCCTTAAGTTACCAAGAGCAATCGCAGCATAAGATTTGATCGAAGGGCACTCCCAGTTATTAAAAGTGTCGTTAAATATCGAGAGGAGAAGGCCGGTCACTTTCGGGTCGCCGCTCTCTCCCAATAAAAGGATGGCCTTTATCTTTACCCGCCAGTACTCGCCGCGCTCTGCAGCAACTTTCATCAGCATCCCTATCGAGTAATCATCCTTATTGGCTCCGATCTTTTCCACGGCAGCCAGACGTGTCTGCCAGTCTCTGCTTTGAAGACCATCCTCTATGGACTTGATATCTCCGGAAGCGGACGAGTTCTCTGAAATCGCAATGATCAGCATTAAACAAAAAAAGAGACAGCAGCTTAATGCATTCGTAAATAAACCCTTCAAGATGTTCTTCTCCCGCATTGCCGAAAACTTAACCACAGAGAGCACAGAGAAACTGCTCTGATTTCCCTGTGGTTTCATATTTCCCTCTCTTTCATGCCGGTCCATGATCTATTTTATCATAACCCCGGATGCCGGAACTTCGACATCCGGTAGTCTGCGGCCTGGCTGGCGCGCAACGGAAAAGGCCACGGTTTTTATCCGTGGCCCCGAGCTGTAATTATACTTGCAATCTGTTTTAGAACATCAAGCCAATCTGTGCTCCGCCTCTCCAGTTGTTGGCTTTCGCGCTGCTTCTGAAATCGCCGACAGCGATTGTCATGTCATCGGTAAACTGGTATTTGCCGTTAAGGCCTATGAACCACTGGTCGCTCATCTTGTAGGTAAGGTCTGCGAATAGCTGTCCGCCCCAGATAAAGTCGTCCTCCGTAACCTTGAATTCACCTGATTTCGCTCTGACTTTAAGCCAATTGTAAGAAGCGCCGCCACCGAGACTGACAATGAAACTTGGGGTCACTTCCATGGCATATTTGAGATTCAGCTCGATAGGCACGAAGTCCGTGTCCACATCAACCTTAATTTTGTCAAAATCGTATCTCACTTTATCTGTATTAGACGCCGTTGCATATCCGGATTCCATGCCGATATAGATATTGGGCAGGATTCCATAATATGCTTCGAGACCCACATATACTCCGTCTTTCATGTCGGCTCTGAATACGTCCTCAACAAAGTAGATGTAATCAACCTTGAGAGCGACATGGCTTGAGCCCAGAGAATATTTCTCCGCTGCATAGACAGTTGTTGATGCGAAGACGAATAAGACCAATAGTGAACAAAGAATGATTTTTTTCATAGTTCTTTCCTCCTTGATTTTTAATATCCTTCTTCTATCCGAAGAAGCGCCCCTGCCTGTTTTCTCACCCCCTTTCAACATTTATTTACATTATATCCAAAAAATGCGAGTCAATCAAATTCTTTAGCAAAAAAATGTTAAACTTTTAATAATATTATTTACTAGTGGTTATATTTTACACGAAAAATAGATAACAATCAAAGAAAGGGGTTTTTGAATAATGCATTTAAAACGAAATACAGTCGTGAGAAAAAAAAGCCTTCTTTTCATTTTAATACTATCAATATCATATTTCATTCCCTGTTTCTGTTCTGCAAATCCATCACTCGATAAGATAAAGACGGATTTCCGTAACAATGACTGGGAGGTGCGTCTGGCAGTGATGGAAAGACTGGCCAATTCGAAAGATGATGAAACTGTGGATTTTCTGATGGCAGTCGCTGGCAACAAAAATGAGCAATGGGAGGTACAGGTAAGGGCAATTCAGTTCCTTGGAGAAATTCAGAACCCCAAAGCAGCGCCGCTTCTTCTTGAAATCTTTGAAAGCCGCTCAAAGCAGTACTCGTGCCCGGCTATTAAATTGTATACAGCTCTTGCCCTTGCCGGGTTCACCGGCAACAGCTATGTAATACCCGCTCTTATCGCCGGCACTCAAAGCGATGAACCGCTTGTAAGGGAAGCATCTGTTCAGGCACTGGGCAGAATCAGGGACAGGAGGGCAGTGCCGCATATAACAAGTCTGCTGAATAATTCAAGTGTCGCGCTGAGGCTGAGCGCCATAAATTCTCTCGAAAAAATAGGCGATCCAAAGGCTGTTCCTGATCTCCAAATCGTTGCTAAAAATGATACCGACGCAGTGGTCAGAGAAACAGCCAGGCTCGCAATCGATAAGCTGCAGATACAATAAATTTTTGTGAATTTATTGAAACGGAGGCTTGTATGGACCCAATTGAATGCATGAAGACGAGGATGAGCATCAGAAAATTCAAGACTGACCCTGTGCCCGCGGATATCCTGCTGAAGATAATCGATGCGGCGAAATGGAGTCCGTCATACAAAAACAGCCAGCCATGGGAAGTCGTAATTATTTCGGGCAGAAAAAAAGACGAATTGTCTGAACTTCTTATCGAAACGCTCCAAAAAGATACACCGCCTTCACCGGATATTCCTGAACCCCGCTCATGGCCTCCTGACATAGAAGCCCGAATCTTAGCATTGATGAAGAAGAGGAGTGAACTTACAGGAAAGGACCTGAATTCCCCGGAGGTCAGGAAGAAGTCAAAAATAGCCAATTTCCGGTTTTATGGCGCACCTCATTGCATTTTTCTCTATCAGGACTCAATGCTTCCGGAGTGGTCTCTTTTCGACATCGGCCTGTTTGCACAGAGCATCATGCTTGCTGCTCATGCGTTCGGTATCGGTACTGTGCCGCAGGCATTCGTTACTGATTACGCAATGGTGACAAAAAAGTTCCTGGGGATTCCGGAATCCAAAAGGCTTGTCCTTGGCATGTCAATCGGCTACCCCGATTGGGAATCGCCGGTCAACAGTTTCAGGACCGACAGAAGAGATACTGTTAAAATAGTTAAAGTAATAGATTAATAAATTCAACTAACAACAATAATTAATTATAAAAAAGTAACGTTATCTGCGGGTAAGCATTCTGATTACAATATAAACAGCCACCATGACGGCCAAGGCAATTATAAAAGATCCGGTTTCCATTTAGTTCAGGCAGAGTGCGTCGGCCTCTTTTTTTAATATCTTTGCACTCGTTGCATCAAGGCCGCTCTTCAGGATAAAAGTCTCTTCGTCCATATCAGCAATGTCTTTTGCAAGTATTATATCATTCGAGAAAAGATGATCGAGATAGCTTTTCCGCACGGATGAAAGAATAGTGACCGGATATAGCTTTTTGTCCTCGATCAACCTTTCGAGGCTCTTCTTCTCCGGATATTTCCAGCTTACTATCCTGAGGCCCACACATTCGGCATATTTAATTGCGTCGCTCGTACAACGTGTGTTGGTGACAAGCCATCCCTGCTCAATAACAATTTTCCGGTCCGGCATGAGATCAAACGCTTTTTTGACATCCAAAAATCTGGACTGGACGTAGAGGGCGGTCTTAACATCAGTAGGGATGCCTCCATCGCCATGGTACTTGCACTCGATGATAAATCCGCGGCCGTCCCTGCCGGCGAGAACATCGACCTCATGCTTTACACAATGTCCCTGCAGCAGGGGGTTAACCTCCACCGTATAACCCTCTGCCTTCACTATCCTCGCAATAAATTTCTCAAACGGATATCCTGACGGCCCAAGCGAATAGATAGCTTTTTTGATAGAGTAGCGCATGTCGGAGGTAAGGCTGTATTTTCTTAAGAGCTTCCTTGCCATCCTGAAGATATGCTTCGTTCTTGTAGACGGGACTATATGTTTCTCGACCTGCTTTGCAATATCCCAGGCAGCATCCTCAGAAGCGCCGGAACGAACCAGTGAATCCACGAGCTTCTGTATACGAAATTCTTCAGGTTTTCCCGAAGCCTTTACAATGGTTACAGGCAAGCATTTCCTCCCGCGTTGAAAAGATGTTCGCTTAAACTCTACATTTTTTCAGAAGTGTCTGTCAACGGAGCGGAAAGTTCTGAAGCAAAACCTGAAAAGCTGCCCGAACGAATACATTTATGGTATCATGAGACAGTTTTCAGGGAGGTTGCGTGGAAATGTCCTCAGACCATTCGATAAAGTACTGGAAGGAAATCAAACACCTCAGGCATCATATTTCAGATGCGGAAATCGAAAAACGCATCAAAGCCTGGGCGGATGTGACTATGCTCTCGCTCGAGATGAAGCGGGCAGCCATCCGGCAAATATATCCGGAACTCGGCGAAGATGAGATCAGCGTATTGGTGAGGAAAGAGCTTTCAATGCTGAAAGTGAGTAATATTGGATAACAACCCGCTCATCCAGGCTCTGAAAGAAGTGTGCGCGTTTCTTGACGGAGCGGAGCTTGAGTATATGCTCGTCGGCGGACTGGCGGTAGGGATATGGGCGGAGCCGAGAGCAACCGTCGATATCGATTTTCTTGTTTCGGTGCGGATCAGCGACTTTGAAAGTCTCAGACAGCGGCTGACTGAAAGCAACAGGTTCGTCTTTATTCACGATAAACCTTTCGTCTTCGGGAAAGTGTCATTCCTGCGTGCGACATTGAAAAGCAACCCCGACATTTCCGTTGATTTCCTGTTCGCCGACGATGTTTTCAGGAACGGGGCGCTTAATCGCAAAAAGACTATTCGGCTGAGCGATTTTTCGGTAAACATATCAACTCCTGAAGACCTGATAATCCTGAAATTAATGAGCAGCAGGGAACAGGACCGGCTTGATGCTGAAAATATCCTTGCAATCCGGAAGGATAACCTCGACCGGGAATATTTGCAGTCCTGGTCGGAAAAACTCGGGATTAAAATTGACTGATAGTCGTCGTCTGCTTTGGTCATCTCCTCATGGACATCCGCACGTTTATGGTCATTAACATTCTGGATGACCATTCTGGATGAGAGTTCAAGACGGCTCAAGATATTCGGCGGCAGCTGTGAACCAAATACCTACACCTCGGAGGTGTAGGTAAAGGTCTTATCCTGACTGCGCCACAACCGCAGAATCCCGCCTGCAGTTATACTTCAGTCGGTTCGACACCGTGGAGAATGGAACGTAATTGACTAACTTGATTCGTTCCCGTTTCAAAGCCTCTAGCAATAAGAGCGCTTCCTAAACTCTGCTGAATGGGCATTTAAATCCTCTGCCATCTCAACCATTGTTTCTTGTATGCTTAAGAGCAGATTGAAGTTATCGGGATTATCTCTCAAACACTCAATACCCGTCTAAGCCGGCTTTGTACCTGTCCGGTAGGCATTTATAATATCTGCAGCAACCTCTTCTATGGCTCTGTTGGAGACATCGATAACCCGCCATCGGGGATTCCTCTTAAAGAAATCCGTGCACCATTCCACCTCCTCAAATACGCGGACAGGATCCGCGTACCTGGCTTCGGACTCAAGTCCGAGATGCTTTAATCTGGCCTCTCTCAGCTTAACAAGACTTTCGACGCTTATTATCATTCCGAATATCTTGCGCTGCACCACATTATGGAGTCCAGGCGGCGGCTCCATATCAGGATGAACAGGGACGTTTGCAACTTTCCATCCCTGATTTGCCATATAAGTTGCCAGCGGGGTTTTCCCTGTACGCGACAGGCCTACAAGAATGATATCGGCCAGCTTAAGACCTTCCGGCAGTTTCCCGTCATCGTGCTTGACCGCAAAATTGATGGCCTCAATCCTTCTGAAATATTCAGCATCCAGAGTATACTGCCGGCCCGGGATTTGAAACGGCTTCTCCTTAAGGAATATTGACAACTGGACAATAAAATTGCCGATAACATCTATTGCCTTTATTCCCCTTCGCTCAGCTTCCTTGAGCAGCAGGTCCCTTAAAACCGGCTGTACAATGCTGAAAGCCACCAAAGCGTCGTCAGCAGCAGCCTGACTGATGATGCGGGATATATAGTGTTCGTCGTTAACCATAAAGAATGTTTTTAATGCAACGCGTTCACGGTGAAATTGGGCAAGAGATGCCCTGGCAATCCTGCTTATCGTCTCGCCGGTACCCTCACCGACAAGATAAATTATCTTCTTCTTAGAAATATGTTTCTTCATATGGTGAATCCCCTTAATATCAGAAAATTCCTGCTGCCTGCCTGCGGCAGTTGCTTTTTACAAAAAAAATCGAGTCATCCCTGCAGACACATTGCCATCCATCGGGGTATTCCGATGAGAGCGGTTTTATGATAATATCAGCCCGGATCATCTTCCCGAGTTTTATAAGATGCGGAAGGAGTTCCGGAGGCGGACGCATAGAATAGAGAATCTCTGTTCCTTCATAAATAGATAAATCCGGTGAAGTGATATCATCAGCATACACCCGAAATCCCGGAAAATAAAAAGGATGGATGTCGGTCGCAAAAACTGTCAGACCCCTTTTAAGAAGCGCATCTGCTACGTCGGGAAAATGTCCGATACCGATCTCCGCCGCTTTATTATATTTGGATGCGATGTAGTCTGCCAGACCTGCTATTCTTCTACATGTCTCCAAAAGAAGACCTCTTCGAGGGGGATTTTTGCTATCCTGGGCTTTGTAACCATACCCAGCGCCTTTTCCATCTGAATCTTCTGCTCCAATACAGCCACGCTTTTCCTTGACGAGATGACAGTATCAGGGTTGACAGATATGGAGGTTGCTCCGCAGCGTATCATGAATTCGAGATAGTCAGGATAGACGCTCGGCGCCTGTCCGCATATAGAAGTAGTCACTCCATATTTCTTACATACCGTCATGGTGTAGGCAATGGCCCTTAAAACGCCGAGGTTCCTTTCATCATAAAGCTCCTGTACAGAGGTATCATTCCTGTCCACCCCGAGAACGAGCATGGTCAGATCATTTGTTCCAAAACTTACGCCGTCTATCCCTTCCCTGCAGAACTCCTCGATCATAAATACCGCGCTCGGCACTTCAACCATAATCCACAACTGAAAACTGCTGTCGGTTATATGGTCCAGCCCTTCCTCACGCATTATATTAATTGTTTTTCTGAATACATCAACAGTTCTCACAAAAGGGACCATAACCCATATATTGCTAAATCCCATTTTATCCCTGGCCTGCCTGATTGCCCTGAGTTCCAGCCTGAAGATGTCATCTTCCTTTGCGTACCTGTACTCTCCCCGGTATCCGATCATGGGGTTCGGTCCCACATTTTTCCGCTCATATCTCTCTCCACCGGGAAGTTCAAGAAATTCATCGGGTTTGAAGTCTAAAAATCTGTATACAACAGGACGCGGGAAGAACGCTTCGGCAACCTGCCCTACTCCGTCTGCAAATTTTTGGATCATCTTCTTTTCCCCGCCCTCTTCAAGCAGAAGCCTCGGGTGTTTGCCGATGCTCAGCATCAGGTGCTCTGCCCTCATCAATCCAACACCGTCTGCATTCGTCTCCCGGGCTATCTTCTGTGCAATCTCCGGTATTGAGAGATTTACATAGACCTTCGTAGCAGTCACAAGCTGGGCTGATATATCCGCTGACGCTGCAGCACCCTGTACTATCACATCCTCTTTTGCGCTGACATCTCCCCTGAATACCAGACCCCTCCTGCCGTCAACAGAGACAACGTCTCCGTCCTTCAGCGTTTTTGTGGCGTGTTCGGTTCCGACTATGCAGGGCACGCCAAGTTCGCGGCTAACGATCGCAGCATGACACGTTTTCCCTCCAAGATTCGTAACTATAGCAGCAGCCATCTTCATTACCGGCACCCAGTCCGGGGTGGTCATTTCCGTAACCAGAATCTCCCCCGCCCGAAATTTCGATATATCTTTGACATTCAGGATTATTTTTACTCTGCCCGAAGCCTGGCCGGGACTAACACCTATCCCTTTGATAAGAATATCTTTTTCCATAGATTCCGTCCTTTCTGCAGCTTTAACTTCTTTCTCAGATCCATGGACCGTTTCAGGCCTGGCTTGCAGAATAAAAATTCTGCCCTGGTCATCAAAAGCCCATTCAATATCCTGCGCCACACCGTAATGCTTCTCTATCTTCATGCCGTACTGCGCCAGGCGAACAATCTGTTCATCATCTATGGCCTGTTTCTCCTGCAGGCCCTTTGAGATTGTCACCCATTTTATGCCGCCCTTTTTATCGGATGTTATCTGTCTCTCTTTCTTTGCTACCTTTTTTTCCAAAATCTTAAATGTCTTCTTATCAATGATATACTCATCAGGCGTCACCTGGCCGCTGACAACCGCTTCGCCAAGCCCAAGTGAAGCGTTTATGATAATTCTGTCCTTCGCCCCGCTGACAGGCTCGATAGTGAACATTACACCCGATGCAAAGGACTTTATCAGCTCCTGCACGGCAACGCTGATAAGCACATCGTCTGTTGAGAACCCTTTTTCTTTCCTGTAAAAGATGGCCCGCGGCGTAAAGAGTGAGCTCCAGCACTTCTTAACACTATCCAACAGTGTTTTACCGGTAACGTTCAGAAAGGTATCCTGTTGTCCTGCAAAACTTGCGCCGGGCAGGTCTTCCGCAGTAGCCGATGAACGCACAGCGACTGCAACGTCTTCCCTTCCCGATTTCCTGCAGAGGTCCCGATACGCTTTCAGAATTTCCTTTTCCAGTTCTTTCGGCATCTGCAGCCCCTCGATATATTTCCTGATTTTCAGCGATGCCTTCTGAAGGGATTCCATATCTGATGTATCCATATCGTAAAGGAGAGCTTCGATCTTCTTATTGGCTTTGGTCTTTTCGATAAATACCTTATATGCATATGCCGATACAGCAAAACCGCTCGGAACAGGAACCCCTATCTTCGCTTTTAGCTCTCCGAGATTGGCGCATTTCCCTCCCACGAGTGGTATGTCTCCCCTGCCAATCTCTTCAAACCACAAAACCAGACTCCGGTCCTTCATACAAATCACCCCCTTTGGCTTTCTTTTTTCAGATTTTCCTGCATGATGTCCGTTATCCTGTTTGCAACCTCTTCGATGGAGCTGGTTGTTACTTCAATCACTTGCAACCCCTGTATACTGCCGAATATTCTGTGACTGTATTCCAGCTCCTTTTTGATGTGCGCAATCTCTGTATAATCAGTGGCACCCGCGTATTTAAGCCTTCTTTCGCGGATAAAGGCAAGCCTCTCCGGAGAGATGGTCAGGCCTATTCTGTAACTGTCGAGCTTATATATCTTTTCCGGAGGTTTTATCCCTTCGATTATAGGAATGTTGGCTACCTTCAGATTATTGTTGCATGACAGGTAGAGACTTGTCGGCGTCTTGGAAGTCCTTGAAACCCCCAGCAGTACGATATCCGCATCCTCCAGCGTCTCCACGCCCTGCCCGTCGTCATGCTTAAGGGTAAAATCAATTGACTCTGCAAGGCGAATCGATTCTTCTCCCACTCTTTTCAGCAGGCCCGGGCTGAAGGTGGGTATTAAATTCCACATCTTTCCCAGTCTATCCAGCAGGGGTCCGAGCACATCAATGGCCACAATGTTAAGTCTGCGCTTCTCTCTTCTTATAAGGGATCTCAGTTCCTGTGAAACAAGAGAGTAAACGATAATGCCCTGCAATGCCTCGGCCTGTGCGAAAATTTGCATGATCTGGTCCGGAGTTTTTATATAGGGGAATTTCCTGAAAACAGGCCGAATTTCCCTGAACTGCACTAGAACGGCGCTGATGACCATCTCGGCTGTCATGCCGGTTGCATCGGAAACAATAAATACATGGACCTTCCGCTTCACCATAAGCCTCCGTCACATGCAACATTTGGGGGCAAAAGCTCATGCAGACACTAAAGATCAATCATTCCTTACCCGCCATCCGCCTTTCTGTAAAGTGTCAGCATTGTATCCCCGTATCTGTAAGTTTTTTGTTTCCTGAGCATCCCTTCTGCATCAGGCACTTTGACTTTGAAATAATGCTCCGTTATAAATATACCTTCTTCGGTCAACAATCCGCCGCCCTCAATAATGGGGAGCACTATGGTAATATCTTCCGAGCTGTAGGGAGGATCTGCAAAGATTATATCAAATATGGCCTTTTCATCCGCTGCCTTCCTGAGAAAATCAGAAGCCGGACACTTTTTGATAACCGACTTGTCTGAAAATCCCAATTCTTGCGCAATGCCCTGAATTGCCCGTGCTCTGACTAAATCAGCTTCCACAAATACAACCTTATCCGCACCTCTCGACAAAGCCTCAAAACCTACAGTGCCTGTGCCCGCATATAGATCCAGAAAAATTGCGCCCGAAATTCTGTTCCTCAATATGTCGAATAGCGCTTCCCTGACTTTCGCAGAAGTCGGTCTGAGCCTTTCTGCAGTTGATGTTGCGGCAAGGATTCTTTTTGCGGCTGTACGCCGGCCCTTTGCAGTCCCGCCCGATATCCTCATTTGATTAAATCTTACTAAAATATGAATGGAACCGCAAGGAAAGGAATGACTAAACCAATATTGTTTTTTCCATGGGCCTTCTGCTAATATTCCGGTGGTTTTTAAAATTTCTGTATTTTTTATTAAGAAGAAGGGGGATTGAATGAAAAAAATGAATCATTTCTGTTTAGTCTCACTATTTACGGCTATGCTTCTATTTTCACTATCATCGCCGGCATCTTCCCAACTTGCAACGCTCAATTGCGGGCAAGGATCCGCCAGTGTCAACGGTATCATTTCAGCAGGTGAATGGCCATCTTCTCCGCAGCTTATATTGGATACACCGGGGTTCCCGATTCAGACTTATGTCTATTGTATGAACAATTCGGTAAATCTTTATTTTTTGGTAGATGCCGTCGGCGATACATCTGATGATTCAAACTGTGACGAATGTCTCCTCTGGTTCGGAGTTGGACCAGATACTTTTATTGTCGAAACATGGATTCAAAGCGGAGGGCTCTCGACTTCTGTATTGCCTTTAGGTGGGCAGGCGGCAATAGGGTTTGGAACAAGCCCGAATGACATTGCTAATGCTCACAGGATATATGAATTCAAAATACCGCTTAGTTCGATAAACGCCTCTCCCGGTCAGACAATAGACTTCTCATCTCCTCCGGTCGGCAAGGCATGTTTTGGTAATGGTGTAATAGCAAGCATGCCTTATGACGGCTCAACAAACTATGATAATGTCTGGCCTCCGGAAGTTGATCCCTCTGACAGGGAAACATGGAGCCTCCTTCAGCTTAATGATGAATTCTCAGTCCCAACTTTGACCGAATGGGGTATTTTCATTTTCATTGTATTTGCAGGTTCGCTCTCCTTGTATTTCCTGAAAAGAAAGAAAGCGATTTAGCGAAGAGTCAATACTGTTCATACGGGGCGGGAACCTTCCCGCCCTTTTTATTTATGTATAGGCGGGTTGATTATTGCGGTATCGTGTTCAGGCCGTCCTTTGATCCTTACCGTTCTTCCACAGACTTCCACTCTTCCCTCTGCAAATAGCCTTATTGCTTCAGGATAAATCTTATGTTCCAGCTTCAGTATCCTTTCAGACAGAACCTCTTCCGTATCATCCTGATTGACCGGCACCGCAGCCTGGATGATGATCGGTCCGGTATCCATCCCCTCGTCAACAAAATGTACTGTGCACCCGGAAATCCTGACCCCGTATTCGAGCGCCTGTCTCTGACCGTTAAGTCCGGGAAATGAAGGAAGGATTGCAGGATGGATATTCATAATTCTGTTGGGGTAGACATCAATAAGCGGTTTTCTTACAATCCTCATAAAGCCGGCCAGCACAACCAGATCCACTTGCCTTCTTTGAAGTTCTTCCGCGATTTTTGCATAGAAATCATCACCCGAAGCAAATTCCACGGGCCTGATGACAAGATGTTCTATGCCGTTTTTTCTGGCCCGTTCGATGGCGAATGCCGAGGGGTTGTCGGTTATCAGTAATGCAATATCAGCATCAATCTCTTTGCCGGCTACTGCCTCTATAATCGACTGGAAATTGGAGCCCCTGCCCGATGCAAGAACACCCAGCCTTATATGACCACCCGGATACTTCAAAGCCTAAAGCCTTATTTCGATGCGGGCGTTCTCCCGCAGGCCTTTTATCCAAACCCTGTATTTCTCGGCAAACCGCTCTTCAGCCAGCTGTTGCCTGATGGCTTCCCTGATTTCATCGCTATTTTTTTCTGAAATCTTTTCATCCAGCTTGATTATATACATACCTTTGTCCGTCCAGAAAGGCTTGCTGTAGTCACCGATCTTCATTGCAGAGAGTACGTCTGAAAACTCTCTCGCCATCTGATTTTCCGAAATATATCCGACATCGCCGCCGGACTTACCGGATATGTCGGCAGAATATTCATCCGCAAGCATCGAAAAATCCTCTCCCTGAGCCAACCGCTGCATAATTATCCCTGCCCTGTCTTCGGTCATCTTACCGTCGGCATCTTCCTGGGGTCTCTTCAGCAGTATCACCCTCAGCCTGAAGATTTCACCCGAACTGAATTTTTCTTTGCGGGCATCCATATATTTCCCTACGTCCTGATCAGATACAATAATCTTGCTCCTTATCTGCCTGTTTATAAACTGGCTCAGCAGTATCTGCTCAGCCAGCCTTTTCTTATACTCATCAAATGTGATGCCTTCACTCTTCAGAGATTCCTCCAGGGCACTGTCAGTCAGTGAATATTTCTTCTTGATGTTATCTATGGCTTCAGCCACATCCTCGGGCCCCACATCCATGCCGCTGGCCCTCGCCTCCTGCACCTGAAGCCTCATATCAATAAGCTTTTCGAGAAAAACAGGTTCGTTTTTCCTGAATATCTTAAGACGCTCCTCTTCATTAAGTGCTTTCACGTGTTCCGCAGATTCATATTCCATCATCTTATATAATTCGCTCCACGTTATCACCTCTTTATTGACTACAGCCACGATACGGTCAAGAAGCATTGCCGCAGAGGAATGCCCTGCAAGGATTGATAAAATAAATGCTGAAGCGGTTAAGAGGCATACAAGCAGCCGGCCTCTTATATCTGTTATGGGTGTCTGTCTTATACCTGACTTCATATGCTCCTGATAAAGTATTTTTATACCACAGTAATCCATGTAAACACAAGAAATCCTGCCAGTAGAAAACGGCAACTTTACCACAGAAGACAGGGAGATGGTGATTGGTTTTACAGGACAACAACTTCGGAAACCGCAACTCCTCTATACGCTTTCTGTGATAAAAAAGTTTCTCTATTGCCGGTAATTTCAATTTTTCGATTCACTGTCAAGTCTCTGTGGACCCTGTGGCATGCTTTTTTGAGGTCAAATTATCATACCTTACCCGTAAAGTTTGTCATCAGCGGATTTATTGTGTTAAAATAATCCCGCGCCAAGGCATTATTCTTCCCGCACATGAACCCCTCTTGAATGAGGGGTTATTTATCATTTCTCATCAGTACCGTTTAATGATAGGGAGAGCTATCAACAGAGAGAATGAAGATGGAAGAGACCCTTCAACAAATACTCGATCATTATAAAAAAAACGACGGCAACATAATAACCATCCTGCAGGACATAGAAAAAAACTTCGGGTTCATTCCGGAATACGCAGTTAACTGGATATCCAAAAAACTTGACATCCCCGCGAGCCGCTTTTTCGGCTGCGCCACCTTCTATTCCCAGTTCCATCTCAGGCAGAGGGGCAGGAATGTCGTCACCGTCTGCCGCGGAACCGCGTGTCACGTTAAAGGTTCGGAAAGGCTCATAGACAGGCTTATGATTGAACTCGACATCCCCAACAATGAAGACACAACCGCTGACCTCAAATTCACTGTAGAAAAAGTTAATTGCATAGGGGCTTGCGGTATAGCGCCCGTTACTATACTCAATAACGAAGTGCACGGCAAGATAACCCTTGACAAACTGATGAAGGAGATAAAAAAAATCAAAGCCGGTGAGTGATGAATAAGAACATTGTGATAAAGGTATGTGCAGGTACGGGTGGAGTTGCTTCGGGCGGGGAAGAGGTCTTGTCGGCGTTCCGCCACGCGATCTCAGCTTCCGGAATTGAGGCAGAATTCCAGAAAGGCTGTGCGGCGCACAGGGTGGGTTGCAGGGGTTTCTGTGCACAGGACGTTCTTGTGGATGTCATCATTAACGGTGAAAAGACAACATATAAACACATAAAACAAGACATGGTTCAGAGAATTTTTGATGAGCATATACTGAACGGAATACCGGTTGAGGAGTGGACCGTACAGGAGGACTATCATGCATTTCATGAGCAGCAGACAAAAGTGGTTCTCGCCCACTGCGGTGAAATAGACCCTGAAGACATCGGCGCGTATATGGAAGTAGGCGGTTATGAAGCATCAAAAAAAGCCACCTGTTCAATGACGCCGATGGAAATAGTCAATACGGTCAAGAACTCAAATTTAAGGGGTCGGGGCGGAGCCGGCTTCCCAACGGGCCTGAAATGGGAACTCGGACTGAGGATTAAATCCGACATCAAATATGTTATCTGTAACGGCGACGAGGGTGATCCCGGCGCATTTATGGACAGATCGGTTATGGAAGGCGATCCCCATTCCGTCATCGAGGGGATGATTATCTGCGCCAGGGCAACTGAATCCGGCCACGGGTACATCTATGTCCGGTCCGAATATCCGCTGGCAGTTAAACGCCTGCAGTTGGCGATTGACCAGTGTTATCAAAAAGGCTTCCTCGGCGCTGATATTTTCGGATCGGGTTTCGACTTTCAGCTGAAAATATTCCAGGGTGCAGGCGCCTTTGTATGCGGCGAGGCAACAGCGCTTATGCGTTCTATCGAAGGAAAGCGCGGGATGCCTACCCCAAAGCTATGGCGTTCTGCTGAAAAAGGATTATGGGACAGACCCACGGTCTTGAACAATGTTGAGACGTTTGCAAACATTCCGCGGATCATCATGAAAGGCGCAGACTGGTACAGAAATCTCGGTACTGAAAGAAGCGGCGGGACAAAGGTTTTTTCCCTGTCAGGAAAGGTAAGGAATACTGGTCTGATCGAAGTGCCGCTTGGCGTTCCCCTGAAAAAGATAGTCTATGAAATCGGCGGAGGCATCGAAGGCGGAAAGGCTTTCAAGGCGCTGCAGACAGGTGGGCCTTCGGGCGGCTGCATCCCGGCAGACGGTCTCGAGACTGAAGTCGACTATGAGTCTCTTGCACAGGCAGGGTCGATAATGGGTTCCGGCGGCATGGTGGTTCTGGATGAGACAAGCTGTATGGTCAATACAGCCAGATTCTTCCTTGAATTTACCCAGGCTGAATCGTGCGGCAAATGTACGCCGTGCCGTATAGGAACCAAGCGCATGCTCGAGATTCTGGAGAGGATAACTTCCGGCAACGGCAAGGAGGAGGATATCCCCCTCCTTGAAGAACTCGGCCAGTATATACGCTCGGCTTCCCTTTGCGGACTGGGTATGACCGCCCCTAACCCTGTATTAAGCACACTTCGTTATTTCCGGGATGAATATGAGGCTCATATCAGAGATAAAAGATGTCCTGCTGCGGTATGCAGGGACCTTATTACATATTCTGTAATAGAAGAACTCTGCACGGGATGCGGCGCATGCAAAAGAGCATGTCCCGCTGATGCTGTGAGAGGCAAGAGAAAATCCCCACACAAAATTGATACTGAAGCATGTGTAAAATGCGGGACATGCTATGACGCCTGCAAATTCAGGGCGATTAGCAAAAAATAGATGGTAAACCTCACAATAAACGGTAAAAAAGTCAGGGTAAGGAAATTGTCCACTTTGCTTGATGCTGCGGCAATGCTGGATATACCCATTCCGACACTCTGTCATCATCCTGCCCTCTCCCCATTCGGGGGATGCAGATTATGCCTGGTAGAGATCAAAGGGTCGCCAAAACCGGTAACTGCCTGCACTACCTTGGTAAGGGATGGGATGGAGGTCGTTACGTCTAACCCACGCATAGAACAGATGCGCAGAGCGACACTCGAGCTGATCCTCTCCGATCACCCTCAGGACTGCATGGTATGTGAGAGGGCTGGTGACTGCAAGCTTCAGGAACTCGCATATTTTTACGGTATCAGGGATAACCGCTTCAAAGGCGAACGCCGCATTTATGCGAAGAAAGACGGCAATCCATTTATTGTGAGAGATATGGAAAAATGCATCCTCTGCGGCAAGTGTGTGCGTATATGCGATGAGATACAGGGTGTAGGGGCCATCGATTTTGCTTACAGGGGAATACAGACAAAGATTTGCCCCCCCTTCGAAAAAGACCTCAACTGTGAGTTCTGCGGTCAATGCGTCGCCGTATGCCCTACAGGGGCTCTGACGGGCAGGATGTGGGCTCACAAAGGCAGGCAGAATTTCAGGGAAGTCGATACAATATGCCCTTACTGCGGATGCGGATGCAATATAACTCTGCATGTATGGCGCAACAAGGTCAGGAGAATCTCATCCAAAGAAAATACCCCCAATGAGGGATGGCTGTGTGCCAAGGGACGTTTTGGATATTCATTCATTGAGCACCCTCAAAGACTTAAAAAACCACTGATACGCATCGCTCCAAAGGAAGATGGGGAATTTTTATCACCCGTCACTAATCACTCATCACCTTTCAGGGAGGTTTCCTGGGATGAAGCACTGGATTATACCGCAGGCAGGCTGAAAGAATTAAGAGAAAAGCATGGAGCTGATGCAATAGGCGGACTTTCCTCGGCAAGGTGCACAAACGAGGAGAACTACCTCTTCCAGAAGTTCATAAGGGCGGCCATTGGAACCAATAATGTTGATCATTGCGCCAGGTACTGACACAGTTCATCGCTGGCCGGTCTGGCCGCGGTATTCGGTTCAGGCGCCATGACCAACTCTATCCCCGAGATAGAAAATCATGATCTGCTGTTCGTCATAGGATCGAACACAACAGAGACCCATCCGATTATAGGGCTGAAGATGAAAAAGGCTGTCAGGAGGGGCGCTGAACTTATAGTTGCCGACCCGAGAAAGATAGATCTCGTAAAGTTTTCGAGTCTCTGGCTGCAGCACAGACCCGGCACAGATGTAGCGCTTCTTAATGCCATGATACATGTAATAGTTGAAGAAGACTTGATCGACAGTCATTTCATAGAGAAATGGACGGAAGGATTCGGGTCTTTGAAGGAATCAATCGCATCTTTTACTCCTGAAGAAGGAGAAAGGATAACAGGCGTTCCCGCAAACAACATTATCAGGGCCGCGCGTATGTATGGAAATGCAGTGCGCCCGGGCATCTATTACACCATGGGAATAACCCAGCATTCGCACGGGACGGACAATGTATGCTCGATTGCAAACCTGGCTCTCATGACCGGAAATCTTGGAAGGGAGAGTACCGGCGTCAATCCGCTTAGAGGTCAGAATAATGTGCAGGGAGCAACAGACATGGGCTGCATACCGGACTTTTATCCCGGGTACCAGAAAGTATTGCTTCCCGGAGTCAGGCATAAATTTGAGAAGGCCTGGGGTGCCAGGCTCTCCGACAGGCCCGGCCTTACTGCTACCGAAATGACAATAGCTGCGCATGAAGGGAAACTCAGGGCCATGTATATTATGGGCGAAAATCCTGTATTGAGCGATCCTGACGTGAACCACACAATCGAAACGTTAAAAAAACTGGATTTCCTGATAGTCCAGGATATTTTCATGACAGAGACGGCAAAGCTTGCTGATGTCGTCCTGCCCGCTGCCTGCTTTGCCGAAAAAGATGGTACATTCACCAATACCGACCGGACGGTTCAGAGGGTTAGAAAAGCTGTGGAGCCTCCTGAAGAGGCAAAGGAAGATTCTTTCATTATTATTGAGCTTGCAAAAAGACTCGGATATGAAATGGGGGCTGACCTTATCGAAGATGTCTTTCATGAAGCCGGAAAACTCTGGCCTGCGCTGGCGGGCATTACATATAAAAGAATATCGAAGGAAGGCCTCCAGTGGCCGTGTCCGACATTAAACCATCCCGGAACACCCTACCTTTTCAAAGGAGGATTCCCGAGGGGCAAGGCAGCTTTTTCGGCCATTAATTATCTGCCATCCGCTGAGCTTCCTGACAACGATTACCCTTTTTTACTCTCGACAGGAAGACAGCTTTTTCAGTATCATACAGGTTCAATGATCAGGCGGATTAATGCCTTTTGTGAAGTATCTCCGGAGGCATTTATCGAAATCCATCCAGAAGACGCAGATAAACTGGATATTTTGGACGGAGATGTGGTTAAGGTGATATCCCGCAGAGGTAATATTGATATCCGGGCTCTCATTTCCGGCAGGCCATTAAGTGGTACTGTATTTATACCGTTCCATTACCGGGAAGCTGCTGCCAACGTTCTCACGGGTTCATGCCTCGACCCTGTATCAAAAATACCTGAACTGAAGGTCTGTGCTGTAAGGGTTGAAAAAATAACTGGCTGAGCGTCATTTGAATGTTAATAGATATTAATTCAAAATGTTATGCAGAAAAGGAGGTAACATGATCAAGCCGGAAATGATAAAACAGCAGGTATTGTTGCAGGATATCGACAAGGCCGGCCTCGAAAAAATAGCCGGTATTGCAAAACAGGTATCCATCAAAAAAGGGGAGCAGCTCTTCAAGGAAAAGGACGAGACTCAGGGTCTCTGGCTGATTCATTCAGGCAAGGTTGAAATATCGCGAGTCACAGCTGACGGCTGGAGACAGACGCTCGTAGTCCTTACGCCCGGCCACTTCTTTGGAGAACTTTCAATACTCGAAAACAGGACACATGTTGCATCCACTGTTGCGCTTGAAGACACGGACCTATTCCTTATCCCGAAAGAAGATTTCGAAAGAATGATGCAGGAAGATTGCGCACTGGCCCTGGGCATAGTCAAGAGGATAGCGATCGTAATGAGCAAAAACCTCAGGCGAATGAACGACAAATTCCTGAGTGCTTTGATCAGCTACTGATCAGTTATTAATTATTAAATGTTATTTGTTAGTGTTAGTGTCAGACCTGAGAATCATTAATTTCCCGGCGCCTTAGGATTCGGAGTCAGTTTCTGATACCGGCACTGATAACTGCAACCAATTTTTAAAATCTGATTCAAAAAGAGGAGGGTTTAAAATGTTGCCTGATCCGACAAAGCATGCTGACTGGGAGATCGCGGAAGCTGCAGAAGCCCACATGAAGAAAGTCTCTCTGCTTGCAGAGGAACTGAGCCTGGAAAAAGAGGAACTCCTTCCACACGGGCATTATATTGCAAAGCTCGATTTCAAGCGCATCCTGAAAAGACTGAGCGGAAAGCCTGAAGGTAAATACATTAACGTGACGGCCATCACACCTACCCCCCTCGGAGAAGGCAAGTCCACAACCACAATGGGTCTGACACAGGGCCTAGGCAGAAGGGAGAAACGTGTTATCGCGGCTATCCGGCAGCCCTCCGGGGGACCAACCATGAACATAAAGGGGTCCGCTGCAGGCGGCGGGCTGTCGCAGTGCATCCCTCTGACGCCCTTTTCTCTCGGGTTGACAGGTGATATCAATGCCATTATGAATGCCCACAACCTCGCTATGGTGGCCCTCACATCCCGCATGCAGCATGAATTCAATTATACGGATGAGCAGCTTGCAAAGCGCCGGCTGAGGAGGCTTGACATCGACCCGCGCAACGTCGAAATGAAGTGGATCATGGATTTCTGTGCACAGGCCTTAAGGGAAATGATCATCGGCATAGGAGGCAAAAGCGATGGTTTCATGATGAATTCGGGGTTTGCCATCGCCGTGTCATCGGAGATCATGGCCATACTTGCCGTTTCAGCAGACCTCAGGGACATGCGAGAAAGAATGGGCAGGATTGTCGTTGCATACGACAAAAGCGGGAAACCGGTCACAACCGAAGACCTTGAAGTTGCAGGAGCCATGACGGCATGGATGCTGGAGGCACTAAACCCTAATCTCATGCAGACGATAGAAGGACAGCCTGTGCTCGTCCACGCCGGTCCTTTTGCGAACATCGCGATCGGACAGTCTTCCATAATAGCCGACAAAGTCGGCCTTAAACTCGCCGATTATCATATAACGGAGTCGGGGTTCGGGGCTGACATCGGTTTCGAGAAATTCTGGAACCTGAAATGTCGTTTCTCCGGCCTGAAACCGAATGCAGCGGTTATTGTCTCGACAATAAGGGCGCTGAAGTGTCATGGGGGAGCGCCTATTCCCGTGCCGGGAAGGCCTATGCCTGAAGAATACAGGAATGAAAACGTGGGTTGGGTGGAAAAGGGATGCGAGAATCTCGTCCACCATGTTCACACAGTAAAGAAGGCTGGAATCAATCCCGTTGTCTGCATTAATGCATTCTATTCCGATACGGATAACGAGATAATGGCGGTAAAGAAAATCGCAGAGGCTGCAGGCGCACGCGTAGCCCTCTCCAGACACTGGCAGTATGGCGGTGAAGGCGCTCTGGAACTGGCCGATGCCGTTATCGACGCATGCAGCGAGCCGAATGACTTTCACTTCCTTTACGAACTTTCGACACCTCTGCGCCAGCGTATAAGGATGATCGCGAAAGAAGTATACGGTGCCGATGATGTGGAGTACTCTGCCGAAGCACTTTCGAAGGCAAAAAAGATGGAAGAGGACCCTGACATCTCAAAACTCGGAACCTGCATGGTCAAGACTCACCTCAGCCTTTCCGACAACCCTAATTTAAAGGGCGTTCCAAAAGGCTGGAAGCTGTTTATACGCGATATCCTCTCTTACAAGGGCGCAGGTTTTGTCGTCCCTGTTGCGGGAGCGATAAAACTTATGCCCGGGACCGCCTCGGATCCGGCGTTCAGGCGCGTCGATGTGGATACCGATAGCGGCAGGGTTAAGGGACTGTTTTAGGTGAAAAAAGTCGGCTTTCTTTACGATGAAGTTTTTTTGAAGCACGAGATGCCTCCCGGCCATCCTGAATCGTACCAGAGGCTTGTCCATATCGTTGACCGGCTCCGGGATTCTGATTTCTGGAATCAGATTATTCATATCAGACCCCGTCCGGCGTCTGAAGAAGACATTCTCCTAGTACATACCAGAAAGTATTTCGAAGAGATCAGAACTTTTTCCGGTTTCTTCGATGGCGACACATATATCTCCGGGCATTCTTTTGAAGCCGCGGTGTATGCAGCAGGTGCTGTCATTGAGGCTATAGACCGATGCCGGGCAGGTGAGATAGGGCGTGCATTCTGCGCGGTGCGTCCTCCCGGTCATCATGCAGAAGCTGACAGGGCAATGGGGTTCTGTATATTCAATAATATAGCCATAGGAGCGCGCTACGCCCAAAAGATCGGGTACAAAAAGGTTTTCATCATCGACTTCGATGTCCATCACGGAAACGGCACACAGCATATCTTCGAAGAAGACGATACGGTTTTCTATTTCAGCACCCACCAGTACCCTCATTATCCCGGAACAGGTAAGGATTCTGAAAGGGGACGTGGCAGGGGAGAAGGATTTACCTATAACATCCCTATGCCTTACGGCTCCGGAGATAAAGAATTTTATGAAGCCTATCGGGACGTTCTTCCGGGGCTCATCAAGAACTTCCGGCCCGACATCATTCTCGTCTCGGCCGGCTATGACATCCATGTAAAAGACCCGCTGGCCGGTTTTAATGTAACCAACGAAGGTATGCGGAGCATCATTCGCGGAATCCTTCTCCGCAGAACAACCACCTATCTGCCCGCCCTCCCCTATGTATTTGCTCTTGAAGGCGGCTATAATCTCCAGGCCCTTGGTGAATCCGTACTGATGACCATAAAAGAGCTGCTGGAAGATTAGAACCTATCTCAAAATAGGTAATTCCAAGAGTCCGTCACCATCGCGAAAGCGGGGGTGCATTTAACGCCTTGAAAAGCATGGATTTCCGCCTCGGGGATGACAATCGGGAGCGAAGCGATGAGGAACAGGAATTTTCAGATGGGGTCCAGTTATTTCAGTTTAGTCAGATCAACTTCGCAGTACTGCCGCGCCTTGTCTTCAGACTGCATGCTTCTTCTTTCCAGAACCGAATCCCTGTATCTTTTCCACCTTTTCAGTTGAATCTGCCATAATTGGGCAGAAACTTCCGGGAACGTCATAAAAATAATCATGGTAACAATTATTGACCAGAAATATGCCGTATTGATCGTGATTTCATGTGCCATAATGTCCACCTCCATATTGTTTCAGGTCTTTCTTTCATAATTGCAATATGCATACCAAGTTATAACATTTTGATTTTAAATAATTTTTAGTCGACTATAAATGATGGTGCATTTTATATATGCACTTAAGTATATCGTTTATTCAGTAAAGAGGCTGTAAACGGGGAGCTGGCTTATGGCAAATACTTTTAAAGGTGCATTTTTATATTGCATTAAATTCTGGGCCTGCTCATCTATAATGGGAAACAAAAGGAACATCATACGAATGAAGCAAAAGCCGGTGCATTTTTTTGATGCGGCGGAAGACAGATTACGCAGAACGACTGATTAATTTGATATTTTGAGAGACTTGATCTTCTTTTGAAGCTGCTGTCGGTATATACCCAGTTTCACTGCAGCATGCGATATGTTCCAGCCGGAATCATTAAGCGCAGTGACTATCGTATCCTTTTCAGCAGTAGAGACCGCATCCTTAAGTCTTGGAACTATTATTCTCTTAAAGGTATTGTTCGTCTTAATAAAAAGTGGCAGGTCACACGGTAATATATCAACGGTATTTGCCAGAGATATCGCCCTCTCTATGAAATTTTCAAGCTCTCTTACGTTGCCCGGATACGAATAGCTCATCAATATATTAAGAGCCTCGCCTGTTATCCCCTTTATCATAAGGTCCTTTCTCTTAACAGCATGTTTTCTGATGAAATGTCTGACAAGGAGTGGTATATCCTCTGTTCTTTTTCTGAGTGGTGGTATGTGAATATTTATAACGTTTAGTCTGTAGAACAGGTCTTCCCTGAATGTACCTCTTGAGACTGCCATTTCCAGGTCTTTGTTTGTGGCGGCTATAATTCTCACATCAACCTTAATAGGGCTTTGACCGCCTATCCTCATTATTTCGCCTTCCTGAGTTACCCTCAGTATTTTTGTCTGAAACAGAAGGCTTACATCACCGATCTCGTCAAAGAACACCGTACCGCCTTCTTCCAGTTCCAGAATACCCTTTTTCCTGTTAACGGCCCCGGTAAAAGAGCCCTTTTCAAAACCGAAAAGCTCTGATTCAAGGAGGGTGTCTGGTATGGCACTGCAATTTATGGTCACAAAGTCGCCGGCGCATCTCGGGCTCCAGCGGTGTATCGCCCTTGCAACCAGTTCCTTGCCGGTTCCGCTCTCACCCGTAATCAAGACATTGCTTTCACCTGCCGAGGCCTTCCTGATCAGGCCGAAGACTTCCTGCATTACAGAGCTTGTCCCTACTATCTCGTCGAAACCCGATTTGTGGTCGAGTGTTTTACTGTTGTATCCGCCAATTATATCACTTAAGGCTCCAGCGCTAAGTGGTTTTTCGATAAAATCCGTTGCGCCGAGTTTAATCGCCTCGACGGCCAGTCTCGTATCAGGCCTTGACAGAGCCACGACAGGCATTTCATGACGCAGGTCCAGAAGTTTTTCCCGCCAGCCCTCCATATCAAGGTCAAGAAGAGCAACATCATATCTGTTGAGGTCTCCTTCCCGGTCGGGTGTATCAACTGCTTCGACCAGATCCTCAGCCTGAACAGCAAGACTCCCTGATTTCAGCAGCGAACGAATTTCTGTTGAATCTTCAGTGATGATCAGCAGATGTAGCATTGCCTGTCCCACATAGTCCGTCGACCCCGCATTTAATCTATCCCTTTCCCCTGCGCCTATAAGGTGATTTCCTGCCTGCCGCCGTCAACTACCGCATAACATGACGCCGGCCATATATGATTTCCTTCCGGACCATGTATCTGGATTCCGGTCAAAATTGCATAATCGCATTTTTCGGTATCGATGATCGGCTTCAATGCTTTTTCGAGGTCTTCATGGATGACCCTCTGAACTATCTTCGTCAGCTCGAGAAGGTCGGGAATATGACCATATGGGATCTCTTTCATTAACCGCATTCTCAGAAGGCTCTGCTCTATATCTTCATGGTCCAGAGAAAGATTCAGCCTTCGTTCGGACATCTCCTTCTGAAAGGCACTCAGGGCACCGCATGCAGCGGATTCGCTTCCCCTGCCTTTCCTTGTGCATATCCCGATCTGCCCTTCATGACTCAGAGCAATGTGAGGCAATGCATAATAGATGTGGCGTTCCTTGCCGTCTCCATTGGGAGCATGACCTGCTGCCGCCATCAGGGCGGTTCTTCCTGCGAAGAACATACCGGCGAGGCTGGAGAGATTGAATGCCGTACCCCATCTTTCCTTAACGCGGCTCACAAAAGGCTGAGAAATCTCGTCCCTGCAGACATTGACACAGCCTATTGAGTTGTCCGCATGAAAACCCATCTTGTTAAGCGCAGCATATGTCCTTTCAATAAAATCATGTTCGTCATAGAAAACCGGGAAAAAACTTCTTAATATCTGTTCAAATCCCATTCAGGCCTCCATCACTTTTAATATGGGGCAAGGCGGGTACGTTCAACGTCCACGCCTTATCTGATGCTTTACTGCATAGTTCTACCGAAGCGTGACCGGCATGCCCATAAGGGGCCATACGATAGCCATGGCAAACGCAACTACCGCCATTAAAACAATGCTGGCGGGAATACCCGCAGCAAAAAACTGGCCGGCCGTGAACTGTTTGGATTCGTAAGCTATGGCATTAGGGGCAGCGCCGACCAAAAGCAGAAACGGCATGCCTGCTGTAACCAGTGAGGCAAACAGGACAACTTCAGGCGCCACACCAAGATACGGAGCGATAACCAGTGCAACGGGCAGTGAAATGGCAATCGCGGCAACATTCATGATAAAGTTCGTCATGATCATAACGAAAAATGCAATGCTCAGCACAAAGACAAACCAGTTGGCTTCCCTGAACATAACAAGCCAGTTGATGGCCATCCACTTCGCTGCACCCGTCTCCCAAAGACAGAACCCTATGCTCATTGCGCCGCCGAACAGGAGAATGATATTCCAAGGAATATCTTCAAGGTCCTTGATCGTCAGAATTTTGAATACGAAAAATATCAGCGTTGCAAGCAGAATAATTGCCGATTTATTGTACCTGTTCAGGAGTGGAATAAAGGACTGCAGGGATAGAAAAATGATTATTCCGAGAACCGCGACTATTACAAAAATCTCCTTGCCGGTGATAGCGCCCATTTCTTCGTAGAGTTTTTTTGCCTTTTCCCTGAGACCAGGGATAACCTTCTTTTCGGGTTTGAACATTATTAACATCAGCACCCAGCAGACCAGCACCATGATCCATCCGATCGGGAACATATATTTCGAAAGCTCAAAAAATGTGACATTCTTTCCGACTACGTCATTGAAAAATCCCAGTGCAACGGCACCGCGTGCGGCACCAAGAAGAGTTATTATGCTGCCTGCGCCTGCAACAAATGCCATACCTATAAAAAGACCTTTCCCGAACCTCGTCTGCCTGTCTCCTTCACCGTAAAGAGAATATATGGCCATGAGAAGCGGGAACATCGTAGCGGCAACCGCGGTATGCGCCATAATGTGAGTCAGCGCAGCCGTAACTACAAAGCATCCCAGATATATCATGCTCGTCTTTTCGCCTACTATTGTAAGCATCTTGTAGGCCAGCCGCTTTGTGACGCCCGTTTTGGTAAAAACCATGCCGATTACTATTGAGCCGAAGATGAACCATACCGATGGGTCCATAAAGCTTCCAAAAGCCTCTTTTGCGGGTCTGATCATAAAAAGGGCCTGGAATACTCCTATAGCGATGCTCGTAACGCCGATCGGAACAACCTCAAAAACCCACCAGGTGCCAGCGAGCAGGAACAGAGCTATTGCTCCCTTGCCCTCCCTGCTTAAAGCAAACGCCGCCCCGGTCGGGTCTTTCGCAGCCGGCCATGCAGGCATATAGTTTATGATGAAGAAAAAGCTTAACCCCAAAAGGATAAAGAATGCCCTTTTCCAATCAACCTCAATTGCAGGAGCGGCTAATTCAATCTCTGCCGGAGGCTCTGACAGGGCTCTCGCCCCGCCAGGCAAATAGATCTTTGTAATATTCTGCATTTACCGTGTCCTCCCTATTCGTTGGCGACAGCATTAATAACAGTATTGGAAAGTTCATCAAAAACATCCGTCATCCTTACGACGCCGACAAGCTTACGCCTGCCCTCCAGAACAGGCATGAAAATCAAATCGTAACGGATCATGTGGTATGCGGCCCTGGTGACGGGATCATCAGGTTCAACAAAATGACTTACAGGCACGATTAAATCACGCACGGGTTTCTCCGCCAGATCCACAGAGCCCTTATCAAAGAGGGCATCCCAGATAACGGAGAGTTCTTCTTCCTGATATCGCTCCTGATATCCCTGTATATTAACCGGTGGCCTCATGAAACTTGGCTCAAGTCCCTTTAAGATATCTTTGAGGGTCATGGTTCCGAGAAGATTGTAAGATTCGTCAAAAACAAGTATCCACATGTGATGCAGGCTCTTGTCACCCTGGCTCATCGATATCTTGAATGAATTCAGGCTGTCTATTGCCTGCCTGATCGTAAACCAGTTGCGAATGTGCGGGAAATCTGAGATATCAACCATGATATCTTTTACTTTTTTATGGTTTTGCATTCAGCCCTCCAAATACCTTCATACATTTTTTATCCTGCGGGTACAGCGGCATAGCTGCTCATGAGCCCTCACCGGTTTTTCGGGTTATCACTTTTTTAAAGCCTTGAAAAATGTCGCCGGACACGTTGAGGGCTCTCACCGGCATTTCACTGTTGTGCAGGCGCTTTGACCATCTGACTGCTACCATAAGCATAAATGCTTGTCTCGAGTCCTCTCACTTTAAGCATCTTCCTGAAAGTGTTCGCGACAGACTTGTAGCGGGTTGGACATAGCAGAAGGTCCACATTTTCGTCCTTGGCACACTGGATGATCTCATTTTCGGGATTTCCCTCCCCAAGGATTATGCTCGACTTTATGCCATTGGCTTTCTCACTCAGAAACATTCCCAGCTCTTTGACATACCAATCCGACTCTCTCCTCGCAATCGCTGATGCCCGGGGAATTGCATCGTAGTCAAAAAAAAGATCGCTGTTAAAAACGTGAATAACCAGGAGCTCCCCGGTGTTATCCTTCACCTTTTCAAGTCCGTAGCGGAGAGCCGTCTTAGCATGCAACGTTCCGTCATATGCCACCAATACTTTCATTTTACTCCTCCTTATTATTTAGATTACCGATATTGATAGCATGGACCGTGCCAGACTTTTTTCTGCATTCTTTCAATGAGTTGCAGACGAACTGCAGTATTAAGACTGCACTGCGATATGCAAACTATTACTGCGGGTTTACTGAAAAGATTACTGGTTTATTGTGATGGTAGTGATTGCGGCGATATCTATTCCGAGAAGTCTTATTTTCTGCTGAAGGTTCTGCCTGTGGATACTTAACTGTCTTGCAGCCTCGGATATGTTACCATCCGCTTCAATAAGGGCTGCTGTAATGATAGATTTTTCGAACTGCGACTTAGCCTCCCTGAGTGGCATGATCGATATATTATGAGCCTCTTCTCTGTGCTTCTTGCCTTCCAATATATATTTCGGAAGGTCCTCAAGCTGTATTAAAGAATTCGACGCAAACGCCATCGCAAACTCTATGGCGTTTTCGAGTTCCCTTACATTTCCAGGAAAGTTGTAGTTGATCAATGCCTGCAGCGCATCCTTGGCAATGCCCTCAACATTCCTTCCAATCGCTTTCCCCTTGTGCTTCTCGATGAAAAAATTTACCAGGAGAGGAATATCTGCTATTCTCTTTCTCAGAGGCGGCAACTCAATGGGTATCACATTCAGCCTGTAGTAAAGATCTTCTCTGAAATTTTTTCCGGCAATTGCCTTCCTGAGATCCATATTGGTGGCTGCAATCAAACGCATATTGACTTTGTGGGGCATCGTGTCGCCTATCTTGAGGAATTCACCATCCTGCAATACCCGCAGAATTTTCACCTGAAGAGAAGGAGCGAGTTCTCCAATTTCGTCGAGGAAAAGGGTTCCACGATCCGCCTCTTCCACAAGTCCCACCTTTTCCGCAACCGCACCGGTAAATGCGCCCCGGAGATGTCCAAAAAGTTCCGATTCGAGAAGTCCATCGGGGATCGCTCCACAGTTGACAGCCACAAACTTCCTTCTCGCCCTGACACTGTTGCTGTGCACCGCGCGCGCAACCAGCTCCTTCCCGGTACCGCTTTCGCCCGTGATAAGCACATTACTCTCACTGGATGCTGCGTGCCTCATAACCCTGAATAACTCATGCATCTCGGGACTGTTGCCTATAATATTCTGAAACGAGTATCTCGCCTCTATCTGGGTTTTTAGCGCACTGTTCTCTCTCTCGAGAGCCTTCCTCTCGAGTGCCCTTCTTACCGGAATACGCACCTCATCAGGGGTAAAAGGTTTGGGAATATAGTCATAGATTCCCCTCTTCACCGCATCTACAGCCGATTGAACCGATGCATAGGCTGTAATAAGAATAAATATGGGATCAGAAGCAATATCACGGACTTTCTCATAAAGCTCGAAGCCGTCCATCTCCGGCATCTTCATGTCTGATATGATAAGGTCGTAAGAATTCACCCTAATCATGTCGATGGCGGTAAGACTGCTCGTAGTTGTAAATACCTCCAGGCCCTCTACTTCGAGAATAGCCTTGACTGCTTCGAGAACACTTGCTTCATCATCAACAACAATCGCCTTAAATTTATCCATTGACCGGCAGCCTTACAGTGAACGCAGAACCTTTTCCGACCTCGCTCATTACCTCTATATCCCCTCCATGTTTTTTAATGATACCATAACTTACCGCCAGACCAAGTCCGCTGCCTTTCGTTTTATCCTTTGTTGTAAAGAACGGATCAAAAAGCCTGCCGATATTCTCTTCAGGAATACCGCTTCCGGTATCGGAAAAGATTATCTCTACAAAATTATCCGCAGATTTCGTAGTGACTGATATCTCTCCCGGCGGTGTTACTGAATCTATGGCATTAAGCAGGATATTCGAGACGACCTGTCCGATTCTTGCAGGGTCTACATATATATCTGGAAGACTCTCGGAAAGATTCATAGTTAATGAAATATCCTTGAATGAATTCTGAGAGATTAGAGATTCGACTATCTCCCCGACAGGGCAGTTTACATTCACCTTTACGGGTTTAATGGTTTCTTCTTTCGCAAAACTCAGGAGCTGTCTGACGATGTCTCTTGCCCTTCCCGTTTCCCTCACCATCATCTTGAGCCTCTCATGGTTCGGGTCACTCTCCGGAGATTTTTCGAGCATCAAATTAGAAAAAGTAAGCACGGAGGTGAGGGGATTGCTTATCTCGTGGGCAATGCCGGAGGCAAGTATCCCTATGGAGGCGAGTTTTTCTGCCTCGACCAGCTGCGACTGTTTCTGGCGCAGCTGGTCTATGGTATCCTCAAGTGATTTCAGCGCTTGTTTCAGTTTATCCTCCATTTTATTGAACGATATCTCAAGGGATGCAATCTCATCCTTGCCCCTTACATCAAGCGTTTCCGAAAAATCACCCTTTGCTATCTTATTTGTTATCTCTTCGAGTTTCATTATTGGTATTGAAATGCTCCTGGCAAGTTTCCTGTTGACTAAGGCGCCTACCACTATTATTGTCAGTAAGGCGACAATCAACAGGCCCATGGATCGCTTCATAGTCGTATCTATCATCGACTTCTCCTCTTTCAGCAGGTTCTCCAGAAGCAACTCTATGTCCCGCGCTTTAGCTCTCATCTCCCCAACGGAATCATGTTCCTCTCTATAGAGTTCATAAAGTCTGTCAGCTATACTGCGATAATGCTTTACATCAGGGCTGTCTGGATTTAGTGAGCTTAAGGCTCTGATCAAGGTTTCATAGGATATCTGATCTTTATTTATTATGAGTTCTTTCTCATGAGCTCTTATCGATGGAAATATCTGCAGGCCCTCTCTGCTAAGACCTTTTTCAATTTTATGCCCCGCTGCCGTCAACATCTGCATGTTTTCCCGCTGCAACCCTACGTCAGCTATTACCCTTTCAAAAAGAGCCTCGTACTCATCTATTTCTTTCTTTATCATTTCATATTTTTGAACGCCCATAGCCTTGACTATTTCAGTTTTCAATTTAATATTTTCGATATCAGTTTTCAGAGTAGTTACATAATGCTTGAATGTCTGCAAGTCGTTTTCCTGGCGATAGAGCAGGTAGTTTTTTTCGTATCGCCTTATTTCACTCAGGATATGGGTAATACTGTCCGCGGTTTCAACAAGGTTAATCCTCGTCGAAATCGTATGGAGTTCGGTATATGCAAAAAAACCGATTACCGCAGCAAGAAAAACATATGTTCCGAACCCGACAAAGATTTTTTCCCGTATCTTCATTCCTTGTTCTATTTTAACCGAAACGACCCCGTGAGATCGGAACGTCCTGATGAAAGCCGGGATAATTTCAGGAAAATGGCATTCAGATCATTCATCCGTAATGAATGCCTCTATCTCAGCCCGTCGCGGGTCTTGACAGTAGGGGTGCTCTCAGTCGCCTGGGTTCATCGAGGATAATATGTACCGCCTTGTTCAGTTCAGACGGTCTCCGGTTTCCCGACAGATACATAATCATGGACAAAGTGCACTCATCCGCAGCTCTTATTATTTCTTCGTCAGGATATCCCGAACGTAATATCTGCCGGTTTTCTATTCCGTGGTCTGTCAGCATCTTTCCGACCGCTATCAATGCTTCAGATGTTTCCCGTTTAACCAAATCAAGTTCCGTTCTCTCCCATCGGCTGTAAATATGCACCGGGACAATGCCCAGAAGGACAACACGGGAAACCGTCAGCGCAGCCTCCTCTGCAATCTGATCGATTTCCGTAATCACATCATCTTTGTTGTCAATCGGAATCAATATCTCGCCCGGGATAAAAGATACCGGACAAGGAGACCTCCTGATGATCGACCTGAAGCGGTGGGGGGAAAGAATGATATCGATATTTTCAGCCTTTGCGTATGCTACGATTTCCTTTTCCGGGTTACCGTCCTGCACAACTATGCCCGCCTTGATACCGTTACCCTGTTGCTTAATAATATTTTCCGCTTCCTCCACATGCCTTGCAGACTCTTTTCTAGCAATATCCTCTGCCTGAGGAATTGCTTCATAATGAATGAACATGTTCCTGTTGAATACATGGAGAACCGTTAAGTCGCCACCTGATTCCCTTACTTTCCGCAGTCCATATTTCAGAGCGGTCTTGGCATGTAACGTGCCATCGTATGCCACCAACACTTTCATTCCCGCTTTCTCCTTTGCATTTGAAATCTGATTCGTAAAAAGCATGTTGCATGCCAGGTTTATAACGCTTTATTTTCAAAAGGTTGCACATGAAGTGCAGTAATTCGACTGCACATTAATATGCAAACTATTACTGCAGTGCTACGGTATATTTTCCCCGCGTGCTATAACGTAACAGCCGATTTGAGAAAAATTACCAGAGGTTTGAGAAAAATCTCTTCTTGAACCTCTGTAGTATCGCTGGGCAGCCACCTGCCGTCCGGTTCGAAACACTCTCTTAAACGTCCTTTAA
>Ga0208244_100354_pt1 | contig 49250 bp, 55 predicted proteins | sample SubbioCR12Aug_5A_FD_184828 | JGI IMG/M metagenome (GOLD analysis project Ga0208244, IMG submission 184828) | Serpentinite rock and fluid subsurface biosphere microbial communities from McLaughlin Reserve, California, USA - CR12Aug_5A (SPAdes) | ecosystem: Environmental > Terrestrial > Deep... | reverse complement strand
TGTCGTAATTCCGTTCATGGTTCGAGAGCCTCACCACGAACGGATAACGGCATGTTAAAAATCAATCACTTAGCCGTTCGTCCTGAGTGTGTCGAAGGGCGAATGGCTAATTACGACACAGTCTCCAGGGTGAGGGTGCCCGCTGCGCCAGGCGCGATGCGCGGCGAGAGGGTGGGGCTAGGAGGGGAATTAGGCGAACCGATGGAACTCCGTGGATGGCTTTTCGATCTCTACCCACTCGACTCCTCAATGATTCTCTGGATCAAAGGCGAGGATGGATTACTTCATCGATTTGAAGATCCTTTTCGACCTCGATTCTATGCGCAGGGGAATCGGGGAGATCTTCTTGCTCTATTTGATTCTCTTCAGAAAGGCCGACAGGCTACCGGGTATCAATGGACTAAAAAAAGGGAGTTCTGGAGTGGAAAGGAAATCGAAGTGATGGAGATCGAAATGACCGATCCGGAGCATTACGCTCAACTCCTGAGGCTTCTTCCTTCATGGGAGGAGAGAATAACGTTCTATAACTGCGATATCCCATCCCCTCAGGCTTACCTTTACGAAAAGGGACTCTTTCCCACAGGTCGATGTGTCGCTGAAATCGAGGGAACTCGAATCTTCGGAATTGAGCCCGACAAATCCGAATCGTTGTGGATGGATGATGGAGACCTTCCTGATCTTCGGGTGATGGAACTGAACCATTACGGTTCAGGGTGGAGAAAGGCGCTTCTGCTGGAATGCGAAGGATACCAGGTTGAGATGGAGGACGTGGATATTGGGGAGGTCAGAAGGTTTATCAAACAGTTCGACCCCGATGTGATTCTGAGCGATCACGGAGATGCTTCTCTTCTGCCTTTTCTCTTTTCATTAGAGAGGAGATGGAAGACCTCCATCCCCTGGGGCCGGGAACCTCATCCCATCACGAGGCAGATTGATCCCAGAGGCCATTCCTACTTTTCTTATGGCCGGACCTACTACCGGGCTCCTGCCCATCTCTTTTGCGGAAGATGGCATATTGATCGGCGCAACTCCTTCATCTATGGGGAGTCGGGTATGGAAGGGGTGATCGAACTGGCGCGATTGGCCAAGATTCCGGTTCAGCGGATGGCCCGCACCTCTCCGGGAACAGCTATCACCTCGATGCAGCTCGACCGGGCCTTTCAGGACGGCATTCTCATTCCCTGGAGAAAGGGGGAGCCTGAGCGATTCAAGACGGCCTGGGATCTACTCGTTGCTGACAAAGGCGGTCTTGTTTTTCAGCCGAAGCTGGGGATCTTCGAGGATGTGGCGGAGATCGACTTTGCTTCGATGTATCCAACGATCATGGCCATTCACAATATCTCTCCCGAGACCGTGCTCTGCCAATGCTGTGCAAACCATCGGGTTCCGGAAGCAGGCTATACGATCTGCGAGAAGAGAGAAGGAATTGTTCCCAAAACCTTGAAGCCAATTTTGGAGAGAAGAGCGTGGCTGAAAAGAAAAGTCAAAGAGATGGAAGGGGGAACACCCCTCACCCCACCCCCTCCCCTCGGGGGAGAGGGAACAGCTCTTAACCCCTCTCCCCTGGCGGGAGAGGGTAAGGGTGAGGGGGAAAAGCGAGAGATCTACAATCGCAAGCAGACGGCGCTTAAGTGGATGCTTGTTACCTGTTTCGGATATTTGGGTTATCGGAATGCCCGCTTCGGAAGGATTGAAGCCCATGAAGCGGTCACTGCCTTTGGAAGGGAGAAGCTCCTTCAAGCCAAGGAGATCTGCGAGGAGGAAGGGTTTGAACTTCTCCATGCCATCACCGATTCCCTCTGGATTCGCAAAAAAGGATTGAAGGAAGGAGAGGTTCTTGAGCTTTGTCGGAAGATCGGTGAGGCTACCGGGATCACGATGAGTCTGGAGGGAGTTTACCGATGGGTGGCTTTTCTTCCTTCAAAGGGGAATCGAGAAAGCCCTGTGGCCAATAGATATTTCGGTCTTTTTAAAAATGGGAAGATCAAAGCAAGGGGATTGGCATTCCGACGAAGCGATACGCCTCCTCTGATTCAAGAGGCTCAGGTCCGGATGCTCGAGATTCTGAAAACAACAAAAGATTTAGATGATTTTCAATTCAAGATTCCGGAGATTTTGGATATTCTTCTCGAATACGGTCTGGTGTTGAAAAATGGCGAGATGAAGCAGGAGGATCTGGCCATTGCAAAGAGGATCTCTCGGGAACCGAATGCCTATAAGGTGGATAGTCTCACTGCTCTTGCCGCCCAGCAGTTGGAGGATACAGGAATTGCGATCCATCCCGGAGAGAAGGTGAAATATGTGATCAAAGATGCCCTCTCAAAAGACAAGTCTGAAAGGGTGAGACCTTTTCCACTGGTAGGACCTGACGACACATACGATGTAAAAAAATATCTGGATCTGCTCGTGAAGGCGACCGAGGAGATCTTGATCCATTTTGGCTACGATGTGAAGCGCCTGGAAGAGCTAATCGATGTTTCGCTTCCCCCTCTCCTTTGTCGAAGATCCCGCTGAATTATAGCGGGAAGGGGAGAGGGCAAGGGTGAGGGTGTGAAAACTGCTATAAAAAATGATGTTTTTATGCTATTATTACCGTTAAGTAATTCTTATTGAAGGAGGATACCTTAAATGAGACAATATAAAATCATAGTAGAGAAACATCCCGATGGTTATGTAGCATACCCGTTGGGAGTAAAAGGGGTTGTTGTCGGCGAGGGTGATACATATGAGGAGGCACTTTCGGATGTAAAATCTGCGATCCGCTTTCATATCGATACGTTCGGGACAGATGCCTTGGGCAAATAGGGTCAGACTTGAGAATTAATCTACCACCAATAGGAATAGTGCTATGAAAACCCGTCATAAGATAATCATTGGGGATTCGAGGTGGATGAAAGAAGTTCCTGATGAATCAGTCCATCTCGTTATTACTTCTCCCCCTTATTGGCAATTAAAAGACTATGGGAATGGGAAGCAAATAGGTTTTAATGACACTTACGAAGAATATATCAACAATCTTAATTTGGTCTGGAGTGAATGTCATCGGGTACTACACAAAGGTTGCCGCCTGTGTGTAAATATAGGGGATCAGTTTGCACGCTCTGTTTATTATGGGAGATATAAGGTTATCCCCATAAGGACAGAAATCATTAAATTTTGTGAAAATGTCGGTTTTGATTACATGGGTGCCATTATCTGGCAAAAAGTGACAACCTGCCATACTACTGGTGGGGCTACTGTGATGGGTTCCTATCCATACCCTCGGAGTGGAATTATCAAGTTAGATTACGAATTCATCCTGATTTTTAAAAAATATGGCGAATCACCGAAAGTTAATAAAGAAATTAAAGAACTTTCAAAATTAACTCAGGAAGAATGGAGCCAGTACTTCACCGGTCACTGGAATTTTGCGGGTGAAAAACAAGATAAACATCTCGCCATGTTTCCTGAAGAGTTACCGAAGCGGCTTATCAAGATGTTCAGTTTTGTTGATGATACTGTTCTTGATCCGTTCTTGGGCAGCGGTACTACATCTCTGGCAGCCAAAAACCTCGGTAGAAACTCTATCGGGTATGAAATAAATGGAGATTATTTGCCAATAATTAGAGAGAAACTCGGAATGAGACAGAAAGATATTTTTAAGGAAGCAATGGTAGAAATAATTAAACAAGAAGGAGTAACAATAAACTTTCTGGAAAGGATTAACGAACTTCCCTATATCTTTAGAGACCCTATAAAATTTGATAAGAAGGTTGACCCTAAAAAATTGAGATTCGGCTCAAAGATATCTGCCGACGTTGATTCTCAGAGAGAGAAATATTATTCGGTAAAAGAAATCATATCCCCAGAAGTTATGGTATTAAATAACGGGCTAAAAGTCAGGCTATTAGGAGTGAAGGAAAAGCCCGACAAGAACGGCGCAGCCGTTCAGTTTTTAAAAGAAAAGACACGCGGCCAGAAAGTATTCCTGAAGTTTGATACGGCCAAATATGATAAAGAGAATAATCTGCTTTGTTACCTTTATTTATGGAATAAGACCTTTTTAAACGCCCACCTGATTAAGAATGAGTTAGTGGATGTGGATAACTCATTCGATTACAAATACAAATCTAAATTTTTGAGATTAAGAGGGTAATAGAACGCCAAAAGATTGGATAATGGGCAGTGATGGGGAAAATCTTAAATTTAAAAGGGAAACCCTACTGAATTATGGAATGAATCGATGGGGGTTGAATAAAGCTCAGAGTGTGGGGAAGACCTCAGAATTGATTAGAAAATGTGCTCCAAACTCATTTGAGGAATGGAAATCCTATTACTTTAACAATGCGACTCAGAAGAAACGGAATGGAATCAAGATAACCAGAGAATTTATTAGAGATTTAGGTCAAAAGCTTTATGTGAAACTCTCTGATGTAGTCCAAAATGAATTGGGTTCCATTCAGGAGGAAGAATGTATAGATTATGCTTATAATCTTGTTTTGAATAGAACTTATGAGGGTTATAGATCAGAAATAGAAACAATTTATGGACAATTGGAATCTATTTTGGGTGTTAAAGTTCAGCCAGCGCCTGATGAGTGGGATAGAACTTTTAATGTCGATTTTTATATTGAAGTTGGTGAGAAATTTATTGGGCTACAAATCAAACCTATATCTTCAGGTCAGGCATTGAACCAATATCAATGGATTAAAATGCACGAAGTCAACCATGAGAAATATAGAAATAAATTTGGCGGTCAGGTTTTCTTCATTTATTCTGTGAAGTCTGGTAAAAAGAAGAAAATATTTAACGTTGAGGTCATTGAAGAAATTAGAAAAGAAATCGAAACATTGAAAAAAGACTGAAACCACTGCATCGCCTGGCACAGCACAAACGGCTAAAGTCTAAATTGCGTCGCAACTCCGTTTGTGCTGGAGACGTTGGGTTTGAATGTTTTTTATAAAAGAAGGGAATAATTAGTGGAAGGATTTTTATTCTGGCAAAGATGGTTGTTGATTGTTGGAGTTGTCATTTCCATTTTTGGAATGTTCATGTCCTTTTTTAGTGGGACAGCGCTTTTTTATCTCTTTGACCGCAACATCAATTCGATTTTCTGGGAAACCGCTGATGTGGCTGATGGTGTGAAAGGGTTTCAAAGATGGATCTATGGCGCATGGGGGGCAACGGTAGCAGGTTGGGGAATATTTGTGACCTTTATTGCCCACTATCCGTTTCAAAGAAAAGAAAAATGGTCATGGAATTGTTTATTATCGGGAGTCCTTGTATGGTTCATGATCGATACTGGATTCTCTGCCTATTTTAATGTTTATATCAATGTTATTCTTAACACTATTCTTTTAGTGGCCGTTATATTGCCAATTGTTTTTACAAGAAAATATTTTGTTGGATACAAAAAGGACCCGGGGTGAGGTTCATGCAGTTCACAAAACAAAAATCGAGGAAGGAGGGGTATTCATGGATAAACAGGAAAAATTAAAGGAGTTAAAGGAGAAGCTTGAAGAATTAAAAGGAAGGGACCCTTCGCACTGTTCTGGGACAGAAGGGTTTGTTGGGCATACCGGACATTCGATGTCTCCGGAACTCTTCCAGCAGATCGAAGCCCTGGAAGAGGAGATTAGGAAATTGGAAAAATCGTAATTGACATGTTCCCTCTATCATAGATTTTCCTCGATAAATCCAGATTACTACTTCTCCATTATCCCTCCATCGGATGTCTCTCTATTTTTGTGTCCGTTTTTTTCATTTGAAAGAAGGTAGGTTATAATGATTCACCTAACACAACCATGAAAGTCCTTGACCTTCTCTTTATTCATGTTCCCAAGTTCTCCAGTTATTACCGGCCCTATGGCCAGTATATGACGGTCAACCTCATTCCCATGGGAACGATGGCCCTTGCTGATCTTGCCAGTCAGGCGGGGTATCGAACCGAGGTCTTGCATCTCGGGCTGGAATGGATCGAGAGAAGGGATTTTTCTCCTCTAACTTATATGAAGGGGAAAGAGGTTAAGGTTGCCGCCATCCCCCTTCATTTTCATCCACAGTCCTATGATGTGATGAAGATCGCCGGCGAGATAAAGGAAGAAAAAAAGGAGACCTTTGTCCTCTCGGGCGGATACACAGCCAGCCTCTTTCACAGAGAAATCTTGTCCTTCTTTCCTCAGATCGATGCGGTCATCCGCGGGGACGCAGAAGTTCCGCTCATTGCATTGATGAAGGCATTAGAAGAGAAGAGAGGGTTTGAGGAGATTCCCAACCTCGCATGGAGAAAAGGGGAAGAGATCAGAATAAACCCTCTCTCCTATGTGGCTTCGGAAAGCGACCTGGATCGATTCTCTTATTCCAACCTTTCACTGCTCAAGGATAAAGAAACCTATATCCACCATATGGGGATGCCTTTTGTCTGGGCCAAAGGTCTGTCGAAGAAGGAGAATCGAAAACATTTTCATCTGGGGTATCCCATCTTTCCCCTCAACATCGGAAGAGGGTGTTCCGGAAACTGCACCTGGTGCGGAGGAGGAAGCCTTGCCCAGCAGGTCGTGAACGGGAGGAAGAGAGTGGTCTTCCGCTCTCCAGAGGCTGTGGTGAAAAGCATGGCTGAAGCAAAGGAGATGGGATACGAGATGTTTAACATCGCCTTTGATCCTGGAAAGGAGGGGGAGAGATATTATGGAGAGCTATTTCCCCTGGTGAGAAAACAGAATCTGCGGACAAGGGTCTATTTTGAATCGTTCTCGCTTCCCACTAAGTCCTTCCTCGAGGAATTTGCCAATACCTTTATCCTCGACGGTTCTATCCTCGCCCTTTCGCCCGAATCCGGAGATGAAGGGGTGAGGCACAAGAACAAGGCGTTTTCTTATTCGAATGATGAATTGATGAAGGCGATCTCAGCGGCTGAACAATCAGGAATCAGGGTCGATCTCTTCTTCGCCATGGGGATTCCGGGCGAGAAGTATAATGATTTATCAAAAACAGCTGCCCTTCGAAAGGAGGTTAAGCAAAGATTTAAGAGGATCGGAAGGATCTGGTCTTCCCCCATCTCTCTTGAGCCAGGCGCTCCCTGGCACCTCCACCCCGAGGAGTTTGGCATCGTCTCAACGAAAAAAACGTTTTTAGATTTCTATCGCGGAAGTTCTCCCGGAGGAGGCGGATTAGGCTATTTTATTCCTGACTATAAGGGAGATGGAAAAGAGTTGGATGAAAGAGGATTTGAGACGATCTTAAGAGAGGCAAAGTGCAGGGAGTTCTGTTCTCTTCATCCCAACCCGACAAAAGCAAGCGATCCCTTCTGGGGCAGACTTTTTTGCCGTTATATGAGCTGGCGATCGAAAGGCGGTCATGAGTAATCCCGGAATTGCTAAGGAGTCCATAATTGATCCCGATTTAATCGGGATCAAAATCTCCCCTATCCCCTCTTTGCCAAAGAGGGGGATTCCTCCCTTTTGGAAAGGGAGGGAAGGAGGGATTTGGTCTTCAGTGTCTATATAATTATGGACTGACTAATACGTCAGGAAGGCAGATAGGAATGTTTTTATGACATCAGCGAATAGAATCTATATTGTGGATGGAACCCTGAGAGAAGGGGAACAGTCTCCCGGTGTTTACTTCACCCGGGGTGAGAAGGTTGAGATTGCAAGGATGCTGGATCAATTGGGAGTGCCCATTTTGGATGTGGGGATGCCATCCGTTTCAAGAGAAGAGAGGGAGACCATCTCTGCCATTGCCCATCAAGGCCTCAGGGCATCCATCGGAGTCTCCATCAGGCTGAAGAAGGAGGAGGTCGATCAGGCGATCCAATGCGATGCGAAAGAGGTCTTCATCATCTGCCCTGTGAGCTCCCTTCACCTCAGATTAAAACTCGGAACGGATGAAGAAGGAGTGAAGGAGTCTGCAAAAGAGGTGATTGGCTATGCCTCTCGAAAAGGGCTTCTGGTCAATCTGGTGGCAGAGGACGCTTCAAGGGCGGAAATTCGATTTATCAATGAAATCCTTTGCGATGCCTATGGATGGGGGGCCCGAAGAGCTTTTCTCTGTGACACCGTGGGAGTGATGGAGCCTTTCAGGATGAAGGAACTGGTGAAGAAGGTGAGAGACCAAATCCCTGCAGAGATGGGATTGGGTGTTCACTGCCACAATGATTTGGGTCTTGCCACAGCCAATACCCTGGCGAGCATCGAGGCAGGGGCGGACTATCCCTCGGTGACGGTCAATGGGATCGGGGAGCGAGCAGGGAATCCTCCTCTTCATGAAATTGTTTTAGCTCTGGAGAAGATCTTTCATCGGGAGCACGGGATTGACATGAAGAGGCTCTATCACCTCTCCCGCCTGGTTGAGCAATATTCCGGAATCTTTATCCCTCCCCATGCCCCTATCGTGGGCCTCAATGCTTTCCGCCACGAATCAGGCATCCATGTGGATGGAATTCTCAAAAATAGCCTGACCTATAAAGCCATTGACCCAAAAGAGGTCGGTAGAGAAGCCTCTTTTGTCTTAGGGAAGCATACGGGAACCCAGGCCATCCTCCACCTTTTGAAGCAAAGAGGATATGAAGCAAAAGAAGAGGAGTTGAGAGAGATCCTGCGAAGGGTGAAAGAGAGAAAGATGGCCGGAGGGAAAAGAGGAATCAGGAAGATGGCAGAGGAGATGGAGGGATATTATAAAGAAAGTCTCAATTTCCCGATGGAGGCCTTCTGGGAGATCGTGAAAGAGGTTTTGAGGAGAGATGGCTATGATGCCTCACGGAAGCGTGGGTGAGGTCCGAGACCCGGCAGGAATTCCTCCGAAAATCTTATCAAGCGGATGGTTTATATTTTTAAGGGCAAAGGTAACATTGCCCATTGTAAAATAGTCCTTTTCATGCGGGATCATCCTTTTAGTTCATGGACAAGATGAGGTTTCCGCTATAAGATTTTCTCCGGAATCCCCACCGGATCTCGGGAAAATCCATGGAAGCGTGAGGCATTACAGATGGCTAAAGGATACACGGGCGAGATCATTGAGGGACATGCAAATGGAAGAAGCGAGGGGGAATACCTCTCTGTAGAAGTGGATTTCGTCCTCTTGCATGACCCCACCTTTGCGCTTATCCTTCCGGAGTTAAAAAAATCCGGAGAAGAGATCTGGGACAGAGAAAAGGTCCTTCTGACGGTGGATCACTTTAGCCCTCCCTCCTCGATTGAGCGGGCCAATATAGTGAAGGAGGTGCTCTCCTTTGCGAGAGAGAAGAGATTGCCTCACCTCTCTGTCTATCAAGGAATCTGCCATCAACTCCTGGTAGAAGGGCCGTGGTTAAAACCGGGGATGCTGGTCCTTGGAGCCGATTCCCACACCGTAACTGGGGGCGCTCTTGGGTGTCTGGCAACAGGGATGGGCTCTACGGATATCCTCTATGCCCTCATCACAGGCAGAACCTGGCTCAAGCCCCCTGAAGCAGTCCGAATCGATCTCAGGGAGAAACTTCCTCCCTATCTCATGGGAAAGGATGTCATTCTGGACCTCCTTGGAAGATACGGGGAGGGAGGATTCCTCTATCAGGCGCTGGAGTTTTATGACAAGGATGAAGCCATTCCCATGGATGACCGGTTTGCCATCTGCAATATGGTGGTTGAAGGAGGAGCAAAGAACGGACTCTTTCGGCCTGACAGAGTGACAGAGAATTATTTGATGGAAAGGGATGGCCATTTGGAAAAATCGAAAGACTGGCTCGAAGAAGGTTTCAAATATTCAAGAAAGATTGAGATGGATCTTTCGTCACTGAAGCCTAAAATTGCCCTTCCTCACAGCCCTGCTCAGGTGATCGATGCGGAGGAGATCAAGGACGAAGCCATCGACCAGGTCTTCATCGGCTCCTGCACAGGGGGAAGGTTGAGGGACATTGAGTTGACAGCGAAACTTCTTAGGGGAAGAAAGGTTGCGCGGGGAGTAAGGCTTCTGGTCACCCCTGCCTCACAAAGGATTTACAAAATGGCCATAGAGAAAGGTTATATTTCGGCGATCATAGAGGCAGGAGGCGTGGTTCTCAATCCGAGTTGCGGTCCCTGCGGAGGCATTGATAAAGGAATTCTCGGAAGAGAGGAAAGGTGTCTGAGCGCCTCAAACAGAAATTTTAAGGGCAGGATGGGAGACCCCTCCTCAAAGGTCTTTCTCTCTTCTCCCCTTACAGCGGCTGCCTCTGCCCTTGCAGGCAGGATCATCGATCCGAGAGAGGTGATGTGATGGCGCTTCCTGAAATCATCTCCGGCCGTGTCTGGAAGTTGGGAGATCATGTGAATACGGACCTGCTCCATCCTCCCTCTCACTTCACTCCGGATGAGAAGAGGATGAAGGAAGGAATTGCGGAGGGGAGGGCGAGATTGGGCGCGGGGGCAAAGGGGGATTCATCGGAGGAGGGATGGATCATCGTGGCAGGAGAGAATTTCGGCTGTGGTTCAAGTCGAGAGACTTCGGTGAGGGGTCTCTCCGCTTTCGGAGTCAAAGGGGTTGTGGCTGTGTCCTTCGCAAGGATTTTTATGCGAAGCCTGGTCAACCTCGGCATTCCTGTCTTTGAGTCAGGAGAAATTGAGGGATGGGTAAAGGATGGAGAAATGATCCGGATCTCTTTAAAAGAGGGATGGATTGAGCTTATGGACTCAAACCGTTTTCATTTTTCAGAAATCGACCCCCATTTTAAAAAAATCCTCGAGGCAGGCGGCCTCCCTGCCTATCTCCGGAGTGAGAAACATGGGGTATGATTACGATGTGATTGTGATCGGGGGAGGGCCGGCCGGACTCAATGCGGCCATCCGGGCCCGGTGGGTGAAGAGGTATAAAGCCATCCCGTGCAGTACCCTCCTCATTGAAAACTCCTATCTGGGCGGGCTGGCATCCTGGCGGGGATGTCTCTTCACAGGCCCTTCGTGGAAGATGGAGGCAAAGGATATTGTTCGCCCCCTCCTGAAAGATGTGGAGGATCTGAAGATAGGGGTCCATCAAGGGAGAGTCAGCCGGATCAACCTTGAAGGCGAAGTCAAAGAGGTCTTCACCTCCGATGGAAAAGTCTTTCGCTGCCTGGCTGTGATCATTGCCGCCGGCATTAAGGTTCTTTTCAATGAGAGGGACTATCTTGGCCGCGGCATGGAAGTGACGAGCATGGGTTATGAGTTTATCGTCTCCCATTTGAGAACGCTCCTCAGCAGAAGATGGAAGCCAAGGCTGGTGGTCGTGGGAAGCGAAAAACTCCGGAACCTTATCCCCTTGATCCGCGAACTGAACCAGGACCGCTCTCCCCTGCTGTTCGTCATAGAGGGAGATGGCGAAGGGGGTGAAGATGTCCTCAGGGGGTGGGTCGAAAAATACTGGGGGGATGGCCGGCTTCAGGGGATAACGGTCAGGACAACGAAGGGGCTTCGCAAGATAAGATGCGGAAAGGTTCTTTTGGACTTTAACTCCTATGAGCTTTCGCCTGCCTGGAGGATGGAGATGGGAACTGAAGAATTCGGCTCTCCTTTCATCAAGGTCAATCAGGATATGGAGACATCGGTCCCCGGCGTCTTTGCGGCAGGTGATGTGACCTCAGGAGGGTACAACTCCTTTGCAAGGGCAGTGGCGCAGGGAATGGCGGCAGGTCTGAGCGCTTATCGGTATGTCTATCATAGAAAATTCGGAACCTATCCGTCCCTCTTCGCCTATCGTCCGACAGATTTTCCGATTCCATCAGATTTTGAGGAGCTTCCTCCTCTCGATGAGGACCTTCTTCCAAAGTCCCTGACAGATGGAAAAGAGATTGAGGCTTTATTGGGAAAGAAGTGGGCCGGGTTGTCGAAAAGTCTCAATGGAAAGTTTTCAATTGATGAGATAGCCCAGAAGAGGAAACTTCCATCTGATGAACTAAAAAAAGTTTTGAAAATGTTGGTTGAAAGAAAGATAATCACCTTTCATATCAAGGTTCAACGATGAGCGAACTGCCGAAAGAGGCGCTGGACCTCGATCAAAAGATCATCGACTTCATCCGGAAAGGAACAAACCGCAAGGACAATGAAGGGTTCAACAGCCTTGCGCTCGAAGTCTTTGGGCTCCAGTTTAAATCGATTCCACTTTACAGGCGCTACTGTGAGAAGAGGGGGATCAAACCGGAGAAGATCTCCTCCTGGGAGGAGATTCCGGCTCTTCCCACGGATGTCTTCAAGGTGACGGAACTCTCCATGTTTCCTTCGCTGACCATGAGGACCTTTATGACAAGCGGAACAACAATGCCTGAGGAGAGAGGAAAAGTCGGTTATGATGAAGGAGGACTGAGGCTCATGGATGCGACGATTGAGGAGGCGGCCTCTTCTTTTCTCTTCCCCGACGGAATGAAGACAAAGATCCTGATCATTGCTCCGTCTCCTGAGATGGCTCCCCATATGATCATGGCCTACGGGATGAACCGGCTGAAGGACTATTTCGGTCTTCCTCAGAGCCGCTTTCTTGTAGGAAGGGAGGGCTTTGAAGTGGAGACGCTCCTGAAGGAGCTCCGCTCTTCGGAAGAAGAAGATATCCCTGTGACGCTCTGCGGGGGTTCCTTCGGATTCGTCAATTTCTTCGACTATTGCCGTGAGAAAGAATTAAGGTTTAAGCTTCCCCCCGGTTCCCGCACACTCGATGCCGGCGGATTTAAAGGAAGAAGCAGGGAGGTAAAGCGGGAGGAGTTTGTAAGGGAATGCGGAGAGGCTCTTGGAATCAAGACAAATTATTCGGTCAATCTCCTGGGAATGACGGAGATCAGTTCGCAGTTTTATGACAGCACCTTGCGGAATTTTCATAAGGGGCTCCATGCCGAAGTGGCCAAGCTCAATCCTCCCTGGACAAAGACGGTTGTGGTCGATCCGGAGAGCCTGAAACCTCTTCCGGACGGTGAGACAGGCCTGCTCAAACACTACGACCTTGCCAACAGAGGCCACATCCTGGCCATTCAGACCGATGATCTGGGTAGGATGAATCCGGAAGGATTCGAGGTCTTCGGAAGATCGAAAGAGGCAGAAGCAAAGGGTTGTTCCCTGACGATCGATGAGATGACCCGTATCGAAAAAGGAAGATGATGGAGAATTTTGAGTTAGAGGCGTTTTATGTTCCCCCCGGGTTGAAAGACCGGGTGAAGCTAGCCAGAACCTTGGTCTATGAAGATGGGTCGGCCCGCATTCTTTTAAAGATCCCTTCAATCGATCGAACCTTTATTCAATCCCTGATCCATCATCTGAGAGAGAAGAGAGGGAGCTATCTTGCTGATCTTCCGATTGAGACGATTGTCCAGGTCCTGGACGAGGCTTCGCGGAGATGGCTGGACAAGAATTATCCCCTCAGGAAACTTGCCCTGAAGACCATTCCCCTGATCACCGGTTTCTCTCCCGAGGTTGTGGAGGCAAGCATCGATGCGGAGATGAAGAGCTCTCTCAGGGAGGATATGTGGCGCGCCCTTTCTCTGGAGATCGGAAATCCTCTCTACTTAAATGATTTTCAATACTCCCCTCAATTAGGCGGATACAGTCGGGCCTTTGGCCCTGAACTGATTGTCTCCATCTTTTCGGAAAACATCCCGGCCCTTCCGCACCTTCTCTTCATGAGGTCTGCCCTTGTGAAGTCAGCCTGCCTCGGAAAAGTGGCAAGGGGCGAGCCCACCTTTGCTCCTCTCTACTTAAAGACGGTGGAAGAGATCGACCCGGAGATGGCGGAATGTATGGCTGTCCTTTACTGGCAGGGAGGAGAGGAGGAGATCGAACCTTTTCTCTTCGGGCAAGCGGATGCGGTTGTCCTCTTCGGAGGGGTGGAGACATGCAGGTCTCTCCTTGAGAAGATTCCCCGCAGGGTTAAGACGCTGGTTCATGGCCACCGATTGGGTTTCGGAGTGATCGGACGGCAAAGGATGAAGCGTCAAGAGCTGGAGAGGCTGGCTGAAGAGGTTGCGCTTGATTGCTCCATGTTCGATCAGCAAGCCTGCCTTGCCCCCCATGTCTACTATCTGGAAGAGGGCGGGGAGGTTTCTCCGAAAGAGTTCTGTCAGGCTGTTGCCGTGGCGATGGAAAGGCTGAATCAGAGGATGCCGAGGGGAAGAATTACTCCTCATGAGGCATCCACCATCCATCAGCTCAGAGCCGCATACGAATTCAGGGAGTTGAATGGAGAAGAGGTTCTCGTCCTGACCTCTCCATCCGGGACGGATTGGACTGTTGTTTATGAGAAGGATCCAGGAGCCTTCTCTCCATCTCCTTTGAACCGGTTCATACGAATTTATGGCGTGGAGGATATTTTCAGGATTCTCTCATCCCTGAAACCGATTGGTCCCTTCCTGCAAAATGCAGCCGTAGCCATAGGAGATAAACGGGAAAAAGAGTTCATCGGGATGCTTGGGGAGCTGGGAGTGGCGAGAATCACATCACCCGGAAAGATGTCCATTCCCTCGATGATGTGGCATCATGATGGGATATCGCCTCTGGCCTCTCTCCTTCGCTGGTGCGATGTGGAGAAAAAGGACGAGTTTTGAAGGAGATATGACATGCGTTATTCGATTGCAACGAACTGGGATTTGGGTCTGCTGGATAGACTGGAGGGAACCCCGGTTGAGGGTCTCTATGGGCAGATCTGGGGAGACCCTCTCGGAGGGGGGAGGATGGCTCTCTTCATCCCCAAGGTGGGAAAGAAAGAAGCGGCCCATTTCATCTCAGAAACGAGAAAGAGGGGACTGGGATTTAACTACCTGATTAACGGGACCTGCTTCGACAATCTGGAGTTTACGAAAAAAGCGTATCGGGAAATTGCAGAGCATATCGAATGGATCGCTTCGACCGGAGCCGATATGGTGACCGTGACCCTTCCTTTCCTCGTCGAAATGGTGAAGAAAGAGTTTTCCCATCTGAAGGTGGCGGCCTCTTCGTTTGCACGGGTTCAGAATGTCCATCTGGCGAACTTCTGGGAGGAGATGGGAGCGGATAAGATCATCCTGCCTGAATCAATCAGCAGGGACTTCCGGAGCCTCCATCTCATCCGGGATGCAGTCGATTGCGAGCTGGAGCTGATTGCCAATCACTGCTGTCTCTTTCAGTGTTTTCTCGACCTTCATCACAGGAATATGGTCTCTCATGGTTCGCAGGCGGACCATGCCTGCGGCGGTTTTGCTCCGGACTATTGCAAATTAGCCTGCCAAAGGCTGAAGATTCTAAAGCCGGTTGAGCTCATCAAGTCCACCTGGATCCGGCCGGAAGATGTCTCCCTTTACGAAGAGGTCGGGATCGACTGCTTAAAGCTTGTAGAGAGGTTCCGGGGGACGGAGAGTTTGCTTCAGATCGTTCATGCCTATGAGAAGAGAAATTACGATGGAAATTTAGTTGAACTTCTGACCTTGCCCCAGCAGGGGGTTTTCCTGACACCCAACCTGGAAATGATCGAACGAACCGACCTCATCGAACCCGAAAAGATGGGGGAGGTGATGGCTGTCCTCCGGGAGCCTTTTCCCGGGAAGGTTCATATCGATAACAGGAAGCTGGATGGTTTTCTCGAACATTTTAAGAAGGTGGACTGCCTTCGCATGGATTGCGGCCGGTGCGGATATTGCGAAAGCGTGGCAAACAGGGCGATCTCCATGGATGAGCAGTGGAGGAGAGAGATGGTTGGGAGGTTCGATCGGGCCCTGGAGATATTAACCACAGGTGAGATCGCAGGCTTCAAAGTTTGAGCTTCAGAGTTTGAGCCTTGACGGAATATCCGTCCAGAGTTATGAATGATGGAATGATAAAAAGGGTGTCATTCCCGTGAAAACGGGAATCCAGGGAATATTAATCGTATGGCAATACTGGATTCCTGCTTGCGAAGGAATGACAAAACCCTCCTTTTCAGACTTTTTATGAGACCATCGTGAATTAACATAAGGAGATTCTTTTGATTTCGGATATCACGCAATGGATTTTAGAGATGATGAGGGCCCATGGCCAGATATCGGTCTTCATCGGCGTGATGATCGAGCAGGTGATCGTCCCAATCCCTTCCCCGGTGATCATCATGGGCGCAGGAGCCATCCTCATCTCACCTGAGCTTTCCATTCTTCACGCCTTTCTACAAATTCTATGGATCATTGTCCTTCCCGGCACAATGGCTTCGACCCTTGGTTCCTATATCGGATATACCATCAGTTATTATGGGGGAAAGGCGCTGGTCATTCGTTTTCAACGGTTTTTAGATGTGGATTGGAATCAGATCGAAAGGTTGGAAAAGCGATTTCAGGGAAAGAAAGAGGCATGGAGCCTCTTTCTTGCGCGCGCCATTCCCGTCTTTCCCCTTTCCCTGGTTTCCATCTTTGCCGGTCTTTTACGCATACCCATCAGGCCCTTTACCCTCTATACCTTTTTAGGTTCGATCTTTCGCTGTCTTTTCCTCGGTTTTGTGGGTTGGTGGGCGGGCGCCACTTATGAAAGGGTGGCCGGTCATCTGGATTCATTGGAGACGATGATTTCGATTCTCATGCTGATTGCCATGGGAGGCATACTCTTATACCTCTACTATAAATTCAGGAAACAGGGCTGAACCGGGGTTTGTTAAAGACAAGTCTTGATTCGGGGGGATTAAAAATCAAAGGAGACTGAAGCATGAAGGTGACCGTGGATGAAGAAACCTGTATCGGGTGTGAGCTCTGTGTTGAAACCTGCCCAGAAGTGTTTGAAATGGCTGGTGACAAAGCCATTGCAAAAATGAGTGACGTTCCAAAAGATCTGCTGGAATCCTGCCGGGAGGCTGCTGAAAACTGTCCGGTAGAGGCGATTAAGTTAGAAGATTAAATCCTCAAAAAAAAAGGCATCCCGAATATCCGGGATGCCTTTCGTCCATGATCAGTCGAAATATTCTTTGATCTCCCTATAGCGACCGGGATCGCGTAATCGCTCAAGGGCTTTGGCTTCGATCTGCCTGATCCTCTCACGGCTGAGACCAAACTGCCTCCCAATCTCTTCGAGAGTGCATTCACCGTCTTCTCCAATCCCGAAACGAAGCCTGAGAATCTTCTCCTCTCTCGGTGAAAGCCCGGATAGGAGCTTGCCGATCTGGTGGACCAGATCCTTCTCCAGGAGAGAATCGGAAGGAGAGAGGCTTTTATCATCGGGGATGAGGTCTTCGAGCGTGCTGTCCTCTTCACCGATGGGCATATCGAGGGAGATCGGTTCCTCGATGAGATTGAGGATCTTCTCGACATCATTGAGCGGAATGCCGCTGTCTTTTGAGAGCTCCTGTGAAGTGGGTTCCCGGCCCAGCCTCTTCACCTGATCTTTAAAGGATTTCATCATCTTTCCTTTGATCTCAAAGAGGTAGTTCGGGATACGGATCGTTCTCGATTTTTCCGCAAAGGCCCTCAGAATGGCTGCCCTGATCCACCAGGAGGCGTAGGTGCTGAATTTATACCCCTTGGTATAATCGAATTTGGCCATGGCCTGCATGAGGCCAAGGTTTCCTTCCTGAATGAGGTCAAGAAAGGAGAGGCCCCGGTTGGCATAGCGTTTTGCGATGCTGACCACGAGACGGAGGTTGGCCTGGATCAGCGCATTCTTCGCCTGCTGGGTATCGAGAATGGCTCGCTGATGCCGGTTTAACATCTCCTTATACTTTCGACTCTTCTCTCTTTTTTCGGAAAGAGTCGTTTTCAGTTTTTTCCCGTTCTTCCCTTTGGCCTTCTGGCCCTGCCGGGAATGTCCGTTCATCCGCTTCTTCCCATTCTTTTGATCAGAAGCGGAATAAAGCTGTGCCTTCAGACGGTTGGCCTTGATCTCAAGGTCTCTTACTTGTCCCTCCCCTTCCTTAATCCGCTTGGCCAGATCCACCTCTTGCTCAGGGGTTAGAAGGGAGATCTTTTCAAGGCTTTTCAAATATTCAAGAGTGATGTCATTAGGGAAAAAGTAGGGTTCATCCTGGAGCCCCGGGGTGGATTGCGCCTCCTCCTGTTCCTCAACGACAACCTCTTCTCCTGCCTGAAGCTCAAACTCTTCAAGAGTCGCCTCATCCAGTTCGCCCGCATTTAACATAGCGGGATCTACAGAAGACACGGAAGCCCCTGTCTCATCAATCACTGATGGAGGCGATGTCTCCTCGGTTGCGAGTCGTACCGACAGGGTTAATTCCTCTCTCTTTTTCCCATTGGGCCTACCCTGTTTCACTTCAATCCAACTCCTTTCTTATCATAATAAAAAACCCCTTCCAATTCTCAATGACGTGGAAAGGGTGAACCACCCGCTTAATTATCTTTAAAGCTGTAAAAATCTATCCGACTGAGACGTCTTCTTTATATGTTAACACCTAAATCAGGTGATCCATCCTTTTAATTCTAATATATTCAAAAGGGGTCCATTTGTCAAGGATTATTTGTAGGCAATATTGTTAAATTAAAACATATGGTTGCAGAGTTTTTGCTAAAATATACTAATTTCAGATAGGATTTGTTACGAAATTTTATCAAAAAGGGAAGGGATGTGACAAATTGGACTGATCTTGATTATCCAAAGGGTTGACTTTGGGAAGGCCTTCTTTTATATAAAGTTGATGGTTTCGTAAAAAGTCGTCACACCGGTGAAAACCGGTGTCCAGAGAATTGATAACTATTTGAAAGAACTGGATTCCGGCTTTCGCCGGAAGAACGAAAAAACGAGAATCACGACTTTTTACGAATTCATCAAAGTTGAAATCGAAGAAATTTTTAGTTCTCTTCTCTTAAACCCAGATGAAGGCAGGGGCAAGGGAATTGATAAAGGAAAGGCCGAAATGGGATATGTTGATCTCCATCTCCATACAACCGCATCGGACGGGGTTAAGAGCCCTTCTGAGATAGTGAGATATGCAAAATCCAAAGGGCTTCAAGCCATTGCCATTACCGATCACGATACGATCGGGGGCCTGGAGGAGGGTTTGGCAGAAGGGGATAAGATCGGGTTTGAAGTGATACCGGGCATTGAGATCAGCGCCGAACACTCACCCGGTTCCATGCACCTCCTTGGTTATTTTATCAACATTCACCATCCCCCCCTCAACGAGAAATTGACATATCTCCAGAGAGCAAGAGAAGAGAGAAATCCAAGGATGGTGGAGAGGCTCAATCGGCTGGGGGTTAAAATTTCCTACGAAGAGGTGGTTAGAGCTTCCGGGGGAGGACAGGTGGGACGACCCCATTTCGCCCAAGTCCTTATTGAAAAAGGATATGTCAGAAATTTTCAAGAGGCTTTCGACCGGTATCTGAAGAAGGGGGCTCCCGCCTATGTTGATAAACTCAGATTTACACCGGGAAAAGCCATTCATTTTATCAGTGAAGCCAGCGGGGTGGCTGTGCTCGGTCATCCCAACACCCTCGGTTTGAATGGATCCATTGAGCTGGAAAATCTCATTCTGGGCCTTCTCAAAGAGGGTCTGAAGGGGATAGAGGTCTATTATCCGGAACATTCTTCCTCAGAAATCGTCAAGTATAAGGCCCTGGCTGAAAAACATGGTCTCATCCCGACCGGAGGGACGGACTACCATGGAATTGATAAAGAAAGTTTAGATGTTGGAGTGGGAAGAGGGGAGATGAAGCTTCCCTATTCGATGGTAGAAGCGCTCAAAGCGGTTCGAAGTCGGCCTTAAAAACCAGGGAGGCAAAGGTGGTTGTCCTTCTGTTAACCATAACTGCTCTATTATGGGGTGCGACGCCCATCCTTGAAAAGATGGGTTTGGCAAAAGTCGATCCTTTAATCGGCGTTACCGTCCGGAGCGCCGTTGTGACAGCAGGCCTTTTGATTCTTACCTTCCTTTTGGGCAAGGGAAAGGCCCTTATGGAAGTGGATGGGAAGAGTTTTCTCATCTTTGGAGCAAGCGGCCTAATGGCAGGCATTCTCGGGATGTGGACTTACTATATGGCACTAAAAATGGAAGCCACTTCCAAAGTAGTTCCCATTGCTGCCTGTTATCCTTTAGTCACCGCCCTTCTAAGTGTTCTGATCCTTAATGAAGGGTTGAGCGTTTCGAGAGTCATCGGGACAGCCTTAATTGTGTCAGGAATTTGGCTGGTCAAGTAAATTAGTCGCATCGTCTCATAGTCACATAGTTGAATAGCCCTTAGTGAAATCATATTTTGACAATATGGAACTTTTCTGACTGTCGGACGACAAGATTAGAAGTCCAATGAATAAAGCGGAGGAAAGTTAACAATGAAGAAAAGAGGAAAAACGAATCGGTTGAAGGCGGCTTTGAAGAGAAAGAATGTGAGAAGTTCATTGAGAAAATCGAAAGGTGAGCGGAAATTCCCCACCTGATCCTTTAGCTCCTCACCTGCCAATCCTGGTTTAACGTGACAAAGTTTACATACCCCAGTCTTATCTTTTCCGGTCCCAATGGGAAAATCTTCGACCATCCTCGCCTGAAATTGACAGGTCGATCCGGGGAGCGATTGATCGTTCCTGACCCCTCGGAACTGGTTCCTCTCCCCAGAGGAAGCCAGCTTTTCACCCTTCCCGGGAGAAAACCTGTTGGATGGGATGTGGAAACAGAGACTTTTAATCCGATCAAAGAGACGAGGATAGGAAAAAGAGAGCGCCAGTTTAACGCTGTTGCTGCTTTTCTTCCACCCGGATATATACGAACCCTCCTTCCCGCGACTCAGATGAGGGGAGAAGCCCCTATTCTTCCCTTGTGGGCTTACAGTTCCGTCGGCTGGAAAGATGGAAAGTTCTGGGCCACGGGAGTGTTCATCGATCCCAATCCGCACTGGGATCCTAAATATTTCGGGAACGACCTGCTCTTAAAGAGAAAGGTGGCGCTCTCCCTGAAGAAAGAGTCGGGAAACAGGCTTCTTCAACAGCTTTCCCGGTGCGCCCTGGAGTATCATTGTTTTGCGGCAAAGAATGTCTTCTACCGGAGATGGGAATGTCCCCTGCCCACTTCTCCCTCCTGCAATGCAGCCTGCATTGGTTGTATTTCACTTCAACCCTCGGAATGCTGTCCGGCCTCGATGGAGAGGATTGGCTTCGTGCCAACTACAGAAGAGGTTGTGGGGGTTGCGCTGCCCCACTTGAAAGAAGCGGAGGATGCGATCGTCAGCTTTGGCCAGGGGTGCGAGGGAGAGCCATTGATGCAGTGGCAACTTCTGGAGAAATCAATCCGAAAGCTACGGGAAGAAACAAACCGGGGGACGATCAATCTCAATACGAACGGAAGTCTCCCCCGAAAGGTTGAAAGACTGTGTGAGGCAGGACTCAATAGCATTCGCGTCACTCTCAACAGCCCTCATCCGAAATATTATAACCGTTACCACAAACCCCGAAGGTACACTTTTAGAAAAGTGGTGGATTCCCTGCTCGTAGCAAAAGAGAAAGGAATCTATGCTTCGATTAACCTTCTCGTCTTTCCGGGATTTACCGACAGAGAGAAAGAGATTGAGGGACTGATCCGGTTGATCAGGAAGACGAACCTCGATCTCATCCAAATGCGCAATCTAAATATTGATCCGGATCTCTATCTTCAAGCAATGGGAAAAGGGGAGGGGATAGGGATTTCTAAGATGATTGAAATCCTCAAAAAAGAATTTCCCTCTCTCCAATTGGGTTATTTCAACCGCACCAAGGAAAATTTTTATAAAAATCCCCCCTCTTCCCCCTTTATTAAGAGACTGTGTCGCAAGTCAGTTCATGGTTCGACAGAGCCTGTCCTGAGCGAACCGTTCACCCTTCGAGAACCTCAGGGCAAACGGTGAGTCGAAGGGCTCACCATGAACGGAAAAGGGCACATTTAAATCCATTATTTAGCCGTTCGCCCTGAGCGTGTCGAAGGGTGAACGGCTAATCACGACACAGTTTCTAAATGGAGAGGTTGAGGGGATTAGGGGGTCCTTATAAATTAATGGATGGCAGAGAATTCAAAGACGGAGTCAAAGCTGCCTTGCCGATTGTCTTAGGGTACCTTCCTGTGGGAATGGCCTTTGGCGTTTTAGCACGGAACGCAGGGCTTACCACATGGGAGGCAGGTTCGATGAGCCTCCTTGTCTATGCAGGTGCGAGTCAGTTCATTGCCGTAGAGATGATCTCAAAGGGAATGGTCTGGTTTCCAATAGTCCTTACGGCTTTTCTTATTAACCTCAGACATCTCCTGATGAGTTCGACCCTCTCCCTTTATTTCAACGGAAATCGAATTCAAACCCTTGGCCTCCTCTCCGCACAGTTGACCGATGAGTCCTTTGCCGTGGCGATGTCGAATACCTCGAAGATTGAGAATCGGCCAGGATATCTTTTCGGGCTTCAGATCACCTCTCATTTCGCATGGATCATGGGTTCGGTGGGAGGAGCGCTATTCGGAGGGCTGATCGATCACAAATCATATGGCATTCCTTTTGCTCTGCCGGCCCTTTTTATCTGCCTCCTTATCATCCAGGTCAGGAAGGTTCATCACTTTTATATCATGTTGGTAGCCGGAATATTCTCACTCTTTTTCAAATGGGCATTGCCTGGAAACTGGTATATCATCCTGACCGCCCTTCTCGCTTCAGGAATAGGGATATTGATAAATTCCAAAGTTCAAAGTTCAAAGGCAAAAGTCCAAAATTCCCCTTAACACACCCTCTCCCCTTTGAGACTGTGTCACAATGGGAAGGGTGAGGGGAGTAGTGATATTGGATTAAAGAGGAAAGCATGAGACCTGAGATCCTTATTCTCATCTTGGGAATGGCGCTGGTCACCTTCCTTCCTCGGTTCCTTCCAATGGCTCTGCTTAGCCGTTGGGTGATTCCGGAAAAGGCTAAAAAGGGATTGGAATATTTTCCTATCTCCATTTTAAGCGCCATTGTCTTTCCCATTCTCTTCTTCAACGGAGAAGGAAGGATGGAGGTTCAGCCTCATTACCTTCTTTCTGCCATCCCTGTTTTTATCTTTGCCTGGAAAGTGAGGAGCCTCTGGGGATCTGTCATTTTGGGGATGGTGATTTATTGGGGGCTAGGGTTTGTGTTATAAGGCGCAAAGAGAATAGCGCAGAGCACATAGAGCAAAATATTTTTAATGGAGTTTTGCGCTATACCCTATGCGCTTAGGCCTTTTCAGCAATGAGACTGGCCACGGCCTTTCTCCTCCCGCCCTCTTTAAAAATTCCCTCCCGGTAGAAGCGAACCCGGAAGTCTTTAAAGAGCCGGAGGAGTTCATTGGGCTTCAAGAAATATCGTGCCTGTTTGGGGCCTTCGGTGCCGATCTTTCTTTGTTCGAGGATGTATGTCTCGAAGATCACTCTGCCACCTTTTTTAAGCCCCCTTTTTATCTTCGGGATGAGACTTCTTCTGAGAAAGTAGAAGTTTGCGATGAGATCATACTTCTCTTTTTCGATTTGAAAGAGGTTAAGGTCGGCAAGGAGCGTATTGATTGTCACTCCCACCTCTTTAGCCAATTTTTTGGCTTTCTTTAAACCGATCCGGGAGATATCCGCTGCATCAACCTCAAATCCATTCCGGGCTAAGAAGACTGCATTTCTTCCTTCACCCGCGGCAAGATCAAGGGCTTTTCCCTTGGGCAGGAGGCGGATATATTTTTTTAAAAAGGGGTTGGGTTCTTTGCCGAAGGCAAATCCTTTCCCCTTGAATCTTTCATTCCATCGTTTCTTGTCCGATTTCACTCTAGTGCTCCTTTTAATCAACACTACCATTTGAATTTTCGGCTGTCAAATTTCGCTGAAAACCAAAGTTGATGGTCTCGTAAAAAGCCTGAAAAGCCCATTATCAGTCATTCCTTCGGAAGCAGGAATCCAGTGTTTTCAGTGGGTTAGAATTCTCTGGATTCCCGTTTTTCCACATGAGGCGGACCCGCTCTTCGGCGGGCACGGGAATGACGACTTTTTACGATTTCATCAAAGTTGTAGGTGATATTTTCTACACAAGGGTCATAAAATATACAAGCTGTAAATTTATTGAAATTATTATAGTTTTTCCATGTATTTTTATTATATTCGTCCATGTTTGTCAATTTTTAAGCAAAAGATAATCATTTAGGAGTATTTACTTCTTACCTTACTTTCAATTACTTTCAGGAATTAAAAATTATGTTATTATTTCAAATAGTTAATCAATCAAGCGACCAATACAAATAAATTGAGTCTCATGGTATGAATTTTGCTATTCAAATCTGGAAGGGAGGTAAATAAAGCGATGAAAAGAAGAATAATTGCAGTTTTTCTATTTGTTTTTGTATTTTCGGGATGCGCTGGGGTTGTAATCCATGATAATCTGAAGGTTCCGGTTGGCACAGTGGAGGGAAATCAATTTACAGGAATCCGTTATCCTTTTAAAATCAACGCCCCCCCACATTGGAAAATGGTTACGGAATTTCCCGAGTTTTTAAAAGAATTGGGATATGATGGACCTGGTCCTTCTGATAAGGAGGTGACTGAACTCTATATTTTTAACCCTTCCACCCGAACAACCATTCAGATTGATTTTACTCCAGCGAGTTCAAAAGCTAAGTTTAGTCAAGAAAAGATGGAAGGTCTTGTCACGGCAGCAACAGGAGGTTTTAAACAGGAACTTGAGGAGGAACACGGCAAGGGAATCCAGGTGACGATTGGTCCGACAGAGCCCATCACGCTCAAGGGTGTTCAGTATGCGGCGAAGAAATATGGAGTCTATACCGCTAAAGGAATGAAAAGGGAGCAGGGCTGGATCTATGGGTTCACGGAACCTTATCAGCTCTTCATCCTCTATGTCATCGTAGACAAAGAAGGAAACAGGGACCGGGAAGATATGAAAAAGGTTTTGGAATCATTTGAGGTGTTTTCAAAAAAATAAAAGAGAGAGGAGAACGTGAAATGACTGAGAAAACCGGAGCAACCGTTTATAAATGCAAATCCTGTGGGATGGTTACTACAGAGAAGGGACATCTCTGCAGTCCTCAGGAGGTTAAAAAAGCCTATACCTGCGAGTACTGTGGGATTACAGTGAGCAATCCGAGACATGTCTGCAAGCCCAAGGTGGCGAAGTTGAATTATGTGTGTGATGGATGCGGCCGTGTGGCAGTGGCTCAGACGGAGCTGTGCCGGCCTGTCGAGATTAAGAAGTGAGACGAAAGGGCGGCAAGTCGTCGGATATTGAATAGATTTTTTCCTCCTCCCATCAATTGTTGGGATTGATGGGATTTTTTTTGTTGAAACAATTGATTTTCGGGAAGACATTTCTTATTTTAAAGGTGTTTATTTAGCTCGTCACCAAACAAAATGACGGGTCACATCAAATGGGGGGAGAACAATGGAGATCGTAGAGTTAAAAAAGGGGATCTATTGGGTGGGGGCGATTGATTGGAATGTCAGAGATTTTCATGGATACTCTACTCCAACGGGGACTACTTACAATGCCTATCTGATTCTGGATGAAAAGAATGTCCTTGTCGATACGGTCAAGGCACCCTTCTATCTGGAGATGCTGGGACGGATTTCGGAGATCGTCGATCCGACTAAAATCGACATCATCGTATCGAATCATGTGGAGATGGATCACTCCAGCTCGCTTCCTCAGATTGTGGAACGAATCGGGAATCCGGTGGTGATCACTTCAGAAAGGGGACGGAAGGGACTGGAGAAACATTATAAGAGGCCGATGAATTTTAGAGTGGTAAAAACAGGAGAAACTCACTCCATTGGCCGTCGCACCCTTGCTTTTGTGGAGGCTCCGATGCTTCACTGGCCGGACAGCATGTTTACCTATATTCCTGAAGACCGTGTCCTGCTGCCCAATGATGCCTTTGGCCAGCATATCGCTTCTTCCTACCGATTTGCAGATGAGGTTGGGGACGAGGTGATGAAGCATGCCGCAAAATATTATGCCAACATCCTCTGGCCACTGGCTCCCCTCATCCTCAAGAAGATAGATGAGGTTGTAAAGATGGGAATCCCTATTGACGTGATCGGACCCAGCCATGGTCTCATCTGGAGAAAAGATCCAGGTCGAATCATTAATGCCTATGTGGAATGGAGCCAGGGGAAAGCTGGCAAGAAAATCCTCGTCGTCTATGATACGATGTGGGGAAGCACCGAAGCGTTGGCAAAAGCGATTTTGAAAGGATTGATCGAGGAAGGAGCGGAGGCAAAGCTTCTCCATCTTCGATCGAATCATCGCAGTGATATTATCGAGGAGATGCTCGAAGCCAAAGGAGTCCTGCTGGGTTCCCCAACTTTGAATAACGGGATGTTTCCCACGATGGGGGATTTCCTGACCTATATGAGAGGTCTGAGACCGAAGGGAAAATTCTTTGGCCTCTTCGGATCGTATGGATGGGGAGGAGGGGCGGTCAAAGAGATGAGAAGAAGTCTCGAACAAGAGAAGTTCGACATCTGGGAGAAGGAACTTACTGCCCAGTATATTCCCGATCCGGAAGAAATTCAAAAAGCCATTGAGTTCGGGAAGGAGTTTGCAAAGAAAGTAGAATCGAATAGCACGAATGACAGCAAATGAGTCGGAACGACTGTCGTACCGACACACGAATAGGTTTTATTCGTGTAATTCGTTATCATTCGTGTAATTCGCCATCTCACTTTAGGCACTTATGAAATGAAAGAACCTACCGGCCCTTACAATCCAATTGTCATGGATCATTTCAACCATCCACGGAATATGGGGGAGATGGATAATCCCGACGGAGTGGGAGAAGCTCAGAATCCTGTCTGCGGGGATACGATGCGTCTCTTCATCAGGGTTGAGTCGAACCGGATTGTTGATGTCAAATTTCTCACCTTTGGGTGCGGTGCGGCCATCGCTTCATCAAGCCTTGCAACGGAGATGATCAAGGGAAAGACGATTGAAGAAGTCCTTAAGATTTCGGATGAGGATATCGTCAAAGAACTAGGAGGACTTCCACCCTCAAAAATCCACTGCTCCATTCTTGCGGAGATGGTGATCAAAGCGGCTGTGGAGGATTACAGGAAGAAAGTAAATATAGGATCACCCCCACCCTCGCCCTCCCCCATCGAGGGGGAGGGAATTTGAATTTTCGCTCTGCGATTTAATTGGAGAGGTCCACAATTATTACCCTCTCCCCTGGAGGGTTAGGGTGAGGGGGACAAAGATGGAAGAAGGATGAGAATGACCGGAAGAGAAACTTGTCTCCGCTTATTAAAAGATGTAGTTCGGGAATCTCCTGCTGATCAAACCGAGGTCCTCCTCCTGACGGAGGATTCCTCTCTCACCCGTTTTGCCAAATCCTCGGTCCATCAACATGTGGCAGAGAAGAACAGGACATTGATCCTTCGGGTCGTTATAGACAAAAAAATCGCCGTATTGTCAACAAATCTCCTCGACCGTTCCTCAATCAGAGATTTAGTTAAAAAGGCCATTTCCATCGCCCGGATCCAACATCCCAATGAGGACTTCGTTTCCCTACCCAACCCCAAACCCATTCCACAGATAGATACCTTCCATGAGAATATCAAATCCCTTACACCGGCTCGAAAGGTAAGGATCATCAAGGATCTCTTTAAAATGGTGAGGGGAAAGGGTTTGGAGGCTTCGGGTTCCTTTTCGAATGGAGCGGTGGAGATGGCTGTGGCCAACTCTTTCGGAGTGGAAGCCTATCAGAACTATTCAGATCTTGTCTTTCATCTGATCGTTGAGAAGGATGGAGGGTCTGGATATGCCAGTTATGTGTCGAGGGATCCCGCTCAACTGGATATCGACTCCTTAGCCAAGGAGGCGATTGTAAAGGCCTTGAGAGGGGAACCGGCTCAGATTGAACCCGGAGAGTATGAGGTGATCCTGGAGCCCTATGCAGTGAGCGACCTCCTCTCCTTTCTGGGCTATCTGGGGTTTCATGCGCTGGCTATTCAGGAAGGAAGAAGCTTCTTCTGCAATGAGTTTGGCAGGAAGCTGGTCGATTCAAGGGTGACGATCTATGATGATGGCCTTGACCCTGAAGGATTGCAGATTCCTTTCGATTTTGAAGGGATTCCAAAACAAAGGGTAACCTTCCTTGAAGAAGGCGTGGCCAAAGGGGTGACCTATGATTCCTTTACGGGAAATCGTGAGGGAAAGAATTCCACCGGTCATGGTCTCATCGCACCCAATACCGAAGGTCCCATTCCTATCAATCTGTTTATGCAGGGAGGAGAATCCTCACTGGAGGAGATGGTCCGATCTGTTCGAAAAGGAATCTATGTCACACGTTTTCACTACACCAATGTGGTTGAACCGATGAAAGCGGTTTTGACCGGGATGACCCGTGATGGGACCTTTTTGATTGAAGAAGGCGAGATCAAGAGGCCGATTAAGAATCTGAGATTTACGGAATCCGTCCTCAGGGCGCTTTCCCGTGTCAGCGCTGTTTCGAGAGAGCGAAAAATCTGTTCCGAGGGAACGGTTTATTCGAGACGTTTCATCACAGGCGTGGTTGCCCCCGCGATTAAGGTGGATGGGTTTAATTTCTCGGGAGTCTCAGCGTTATAACCCTTTTCCATTGAACATTCCCTCTACCCTTTGGGGAGAGGGGAAGGGTGAGGGGCAAACCTTCAAGGGGAATAAAATTAAAAGAAAAAATATTGATAAATGTAAGAAGCTACGAAGAGATCAAACAGAAGCCGAAAAAAGACTCTGGTCAATATTGCGGAATCGTCAATTGGCTGGAGCAAAATTTAGGAGGCAATTTTCTGTAGGAAATTGCATATTAGATTTTTACTCTCCTGAATATCGGCTTGGGATAGAGGCCGATGGCGGTCAGCATTATGAAGATAAAGGAAAGCAAGGCGACAAGGTTAGGGAAAAGGAACTGTATAAATTGGGGATAGAAATATTAAGGTTTAACGATAATGAGATATTGAACAATATTGAAGGAGTTCTTGAAATAATTCAAAAGAACTTAAGAAGAAAAGAATCCCCCTCACCTTAATCCTCTCCCCCATGGGTAGAGGAGATAATAAGATGGAGTGGTTTAATTGAGAAATCTGATCGAAAATATTCTTGACCTCGCTAAACTCAAAAAGGTGGATTACGCGGATATCCGGGTCGTCCATCGCCGGACCGAAGAGATCGGGGTGAAGAATGGAAATGTGGAAGCCTTTACCCATGATGAGGATTCTGGCTTCGGGATCAGGGTCCTTTTCCAAGGAGCCTGGGGATTTGCCTCCAGCTCTAAAATGACGAAAACGGAGATGGAGACCGTTTTTGCAAAGGCATTAAAGATATCCAGGGCAAGTTTAAAAGTTAGAGGAAATGGGGTCGTTTATCCCTCTGCTTCCCCAAAGGTGGATCAATACAGGACTTCCAATTCTATCGATCCCTTTAAAGTCCCCCCTGAAAAAAAACTGAATCTTCTCCTGGCCTCTGACGAGATGATGAGGAGAAATCGGAATGTAAAGATCTCAGAGGCCTTTATGGGATCTTATAAAACAGAGAAGACCTTTGCCTCCACAGAAGGCTCCTATATTGAGCAGGAGATTGTGGAGTGCGGGGCAGGCATTTCAGCCACTGCGATTGACAGTGGAGAGATCCAGGTCCGTTCCTATCCCAACTCCTTCAGGGGAAATTTTGCCACAAAGGGATATGAATGGATTGAGGCGTTAGCGCTTAAGGATCATGCGGAGAAGATTGCGGAAGAGGTTGTGCAACTTCTTTACGCAAAACCCTTCCCATCAAAAGTCACAACCCTGATTCTTGATGGTTCTCAACTGGCGCTTCAGATTCATGAGTCGATTGGCCATCCCATTGAGCTCGACCGGGTGCTCGGAACAGAGGCGAGTTATGCGGGGACCAGTTTTGTCAGACCGGAGATGGTGGGCTCTTTTAAGTATGGTGCGGAGATCGTCAATGTGGTGGCGGATGCGACCCATCCCGGAGGATTGGGGACTTTCGGATACGATGATGAGGGAATCCAGGCCCGGAGGGTTCCAATCATCTCGCAGGGGGTTCTGGTCAATCTTCTCACATCGAGAGAGACGGCCCATGTGCTCGGCAAAGAGAGCAACGGAACGATGAGGGCGGACGGGTGGAATCGAATTCCCCTTATCCGGATGACAAACATCAACCTGGAGCCCGGGGAATGGACATTGGAAAATATGATCTCCGATACGGAAGAGGGGGTTTTCTTAAGTACGAATCGGAGCTGGTCGATCGACGATAAGAGGATCAATTTTCAGTTTGGCACGGAGATCGGCTGGGAGATTAAGAACGGAAAAATCGGAGAGATGATCAAGAACCCCACCTATACGGGGATTACTCCCCAGTTCTGGAACTCCTGCGACGCCATTGCCAACAAGGACCACTGGCAGATGTGGGGGACACCGAACTGTGGAAAGGGAGAGCCCGGGCAGGTGGCCCATGTGGGACACGGCGCTTCGCCGGCGCGATTCAGAAATGTTCAGGTGGGAGTGATGAAATAGAATGGGGAGATTGGGGGATAGGGTGTATAGGGAGAATTTTTATTCGTCTTTTTTGGTGACGTCTTTGGCGTAGCCTTCCCTAAAACCCTCCACCACTTCCTTGGACACTTTCTTTGTGGCCTCGAAGATCTTTTTCAAGCCTTCCTTAAAGAGTTCCTTTGCTTCCTCGAGTTCTTCTTCTTTCTCTTCTTTCATTGTTTCAACCGCATAGCGCAAAGCGCATAGGGCATAGCGGATTCAATTCTATCACTTTCAACTTTAAAATCTTGTTTTTTATTCCGCAATCCGCATTCCAAAATATTTATTTTCCCATCTTCTTCATTCTCTCAATCTGTGCTCTTACCCGCTGGGCCTTTTCACTCTTTGAGTCAACCTTGAGATATTCCTCCCAGGCTTTGATGGCCCCCTGTATATCGTTTTTATCATGGAGAAGCACAATGCCGATATTATATCGGCTATTGACGTGTCTGGGGTCGGATTGGGCGGTTTTCCTAAACTCTTCAATGGCGCGGTCAAAGTCTCCCAGGGCCCTATACATAATCCCCATATCGGTCCTGACATTGGCATTTTCCGGCTTGATGGCGAGATACTGAGTGTATGCCTCAATGGACTCCTTAGGCTGTCCGGTATCAAAGTATAGATTGCCGAGCTCCTCAAGAGCCGACAGGTTTTTGGGGTCCTTTTTGACGATGTCCTTCAGGGTGTTGATCCTGAGGTTCATCGCTGTGAGGTCCGGTTCTTCCTGTGCCATTTGAGACACTTGAGGAGGGGGTCCTCCTGCCACCTTTTCTGCCCCTTTGGTTCCTCTCAGGATCGCTACGATTGCACCTGTGATAAACCCGACAAGAAAGGCGATTAAAATTGCCAAAATTGCCGTCTCTTTTTTCATTCTGCCTCCTTTTTAAAAATAATCATAACACGGAATGAAAGAAACGAAAAGTCGCATATTTCTTTTGATTTTTGGGGAACCAAATGGTAATAATAGATTATAGATCTCCATCGAAAAAGGAGGAATGATCATGAAATGCTATATCTGTGCCAAACAGGGAGTGGATTCGGAGGCAGTGGCCATCTGCATTGTCTGCGGCATGGGGCTCTGTTTAGGCCATGCGATCAAAGAAGCCTTGGCCGTAAAAGATATTATTGACTGGGGATTCGGGAAAGAAGAATTTTCTTACCCCCATACGATCCCGCGTTTTATCTGTGCCGAATGTAAACTGGCCATCGAGCAGAGAAAAAGGGTAGAAAGAAAATAAATATACATAATGAGATCAGTCTTAACCTGTTTGTCATTCCGGGCTTGACCCGGAATCCAGTGTTTCCCTGGATTCCCGCTTTCGCGGGAATGACGGGTTCTATTGCGATTAATGACGTTTGTGTATAGTTCGGAGTAAAAAAAGATTGTTTTTTGTGCTGAGATTGCCGATAATCTTTCTATGAAAAAGATTCTAGTGGTAGAGGATGAAGAGGGTCTGAGGCTTCTCTATGAGGAGGAGCTGGAGGCGGAAGGCTATGAGGTCATCACCGCCCGAAACGGGAAAGAGGCCATCCAGAAATTGGAGGTAGAGAAGCCTGATCTGATCATCCTTGACATCGTCATGCCTGTGATGGATGGAATGGAGGCTCTCGGCCGGATCGTCGGAAAGGACAGGAAAATCCCCATCATTCTCAATAGTTCTTACTCCGGATATCGAGAGGACTTCATGAGCTGGGTGGCGGACGCCTATGTGACGAAGTCGAGCGATCTCGAAGAGCTGAAAGCGAAGGTGAAAGAGCTGCTGGAGAAAGGCAAAGCCAGATGAAGAAGGTTGTCACCATGCTCCTGGCAGGGGGGCGAGGCGAGAGACTCTATCCCCTTACACGGGATCGAGCCAAACCGGCTGTCCCCTTTGGCGCCATCTACCGGATCATCGATTTCACCCTTTCCAATTGTATCAACTCAGAGATCAGACACATCTATATCCTCACCCAATATAAATCGACCTCTTTGCATCGCCACATTCAATTGGGCTGGAACATCCTTTCCACTGCCCTGGGGGAATTCATAGAGGTCATCCCGGCCCAACAGAGGATTGATGAGCATTGGTATCAGGGGACGGCTGATGCTATCTTTCAGAATATCTATACCTTACAGCACGAGAAACCCGACCTCGTCCTCATCCTATCCGGCGACCACATCTATAAGATGGACTACCGGAAGATGATCGCCTATCACGTGGAGAAGGGGGCGGATTTAACCGTGGCCTCCATCCGGATGGATCGCAGTTTGTCAAAAGAGTTCGGCGTCATGGAAGTAGACCGGGAGGGGCGGATTGTGGGATTTCAGGAGAAACCTGAAGAACCCAGGACTATTCCCGGAGACCCGGAAGGTATCCTGGCATCGATGGGGATCTATATCTTCAATACGGAGATCCTGGTAAGACGATTGGTCGAAAATGCCCGGTCCGATTCAAGCCATGATTTTGGCAAAGATATCATTCCTGCGATGATTAAAAAGGATCGCGTCTTTAATTTCGATTTCAGACAGGGTGATTGCGGAGGGATGGGATACTGGAAGGATGTGGGAACGATCGATGCCTATTACGAAGCCAACATGGACCTGGTTGCTGTGATCCCTCAGCTCAACCTCTACGATCCGGAATGGCCCATTCTCGCCCATCAACAGCCCTATCCACCGGCCAAGACCGTCCTGCTGGAAGAAGGGAGGGTTGGCATGGCTCTCAACTCCATCCTCTCCCATGGCTCCATCATCAGCGGAGGCAGTGTGAAGCGATCGATCCTTTCGCCGAAAGTGATGGTCCACAGTTACGCCGAGGTTAAAGATTCCATCCTCCTATCAGGGGTGGATGTGGGGAGGCATTCAAAAATCAGGAAGGCGATTATTGACAAGGACGTTCAAATTCCCGAGAGGATGGAGATCGGTTACGATCTGGACGAAGATGCAAAACGATTCACAGTGACCGCCTCAGGGATTGTAGTGGTTCCCAAGTGGATCAAACTCTGAATCAAAAGAACGCGATGCGCATAGCGCTAAGCGCTTAGCGTTTTTAGATCAAGGATATCGGAAATGTTGATCTCGAGCATCTTCACTGAGGCGAGGATCCGGCCTGCATTCCGGTCCACCGCCTGAATCCCGCCGGAAAACTCCTTCAATTCAAGAGCAGCCTTCTTAATCTTCTTGATTCGAGCATCCATCTGTTTTAGTTTCGCACGGCTCATCGTTTACTCTCCTTTTACGAATTACCCGAATGATAACGAATTGATCGAATAATGAGCAGTCTAGTAATTGAATTGATATAAGCATTGGAAAATCTCCCCTATCCCCTCTTTGCCAAAGAGGGGTAATCCCTCCCTTCCCCCATCATAAGGGGGAAGGAGATGAGATAAGAAACAGCCAGGTGAATATATAAAACCATTGTTGAACAACATCGCGACAAGAAATTGTAATACTCCAATCGAGTGAAAATATTTTGACAAAATCCCCTCTAACTCCCCTTTGCCAAAGGGGAGGACTTATTATTATCCCCCTTTGGAAAAGGGGGAATAAGGGGGATTTTAATATAGGGTTTAACAAACCTTTAAATAGTCTCGCTATCAAGTTTGCAGCTCAATCAAGCAATAATTTTTCACTCAATTGGGGTGTTACATTCGTTGTCATTCGTGTTTCATTCGTTTTACTTTCTCAAATCCTTGAACCTTTTGGCTTTCACTTCATAGCGGGGCAGAGAATTGTATGGGTGAACCTCGATGTTGTAACCGAGGTTTGTTTTTAGTCGGAGCTGATCTCTTAATTGATTGAGGATTGCTTCGCGATTTCCTTCTGCATCGGGCAACATTTCGATCTTTAATGTGATGTCGTCGAGATCGCCCTTCTTGATGACCACTGCCTCAAATTCATTGCTCAACCCCTTGATGGAACGAACGACCTCTTCGATGGCAGAAGGGGCAATAAGAACGCCTTTGATCTTGGTGATATCATCCGACCTTCCGACAACACCGCCCTTTATGATCCGGAACGTTCTTCCGCAGGGGCAGGGATCTTTTGACCATTCTGCCACATCCTTGGAATCGAACCGGATGCAAGGCTGAGCCATCCGGTCCAGCGCGGTGATGACGATCTTTCCCCTTCGGCCAGGTTCTTCGATGATCTCACCTGTTTCAATATCCTCCAGTTGAGTGAGGAAGAGGGCCTCATTGATATGAAGACCGCCGGGCTGGGCAGTACATTCAAAACCCCATGCGCCGATTTCGGTAGCCCCCACATGGTCATAGACCTTTGCTCCCCACGCTTCCTCCATTCTCTGTTTGGTGGAAGGGATGCTTGCGCCAGGCTCGCCCGCACAAGTGATCTTCCGGATGGTGAGATCTTTTGCCGGATCGATCCCCAATTTCTTTCTTGCTGTATCGGCCATTCCAAGCACATAGGTGGGAGTGGCCATCATTGCTGTGGCCTTAAGCTCCTGGATCTTTAAAAGACGGGCCTCGGTATCGAGCACTCCTCCCGGGACGACTTCACAGCCGATCTTCTCCGCCGCATAGTGACCTGCCCAGAAGGCGACAAAGATGTTATAACCAAAGGGCAAAAAAACCCGATCCGTATTTCGATATCCCTGGGCATAAAGAAGGTAAGCCCAACATTCTGCCCACCATTCCCAGTCTTGCCAGGTATCGGGCTGATAGACAGGGGTTCCGGTTGTCCCGCTGGTCTGACGGAATTCGGTGACCTCTTCAAGTGGGACGCAGAGGGCATCCCCGTAAGGGAAAGGGTCTTTCCTCTGAATATCCCGCATCATCGACTTCTCCACCTTCGGAACCTTAGCCACATCTTCATAGGATTTTATATCCCCTGGCTCAAGGCCAGCCTCCTGATAGAGTTTCCGGTGAAACTTCGACCGCTCATAAGCCCACTGTACAATATTCTTAAATTTCTTTAGTTGGAGTTCTCTCATCTTCTCCATCGGAAGTGTTTCCACAATGGGATTCCAGTAATGTTCAGCCCCCCTTTTGTTCTTCTTCATTTTTCAACTCCTTTGATTGGTCAAAAATGATTTACGGCTGGCAGAATTTTAAGAAGGTACTGGTTCTTTGTCAACTCCAATTTCAGTGAGCTTTGAAAAACTATTTTTTGCTCTCTGATTTCAGAGATTTCAGGGCTTTCCCAGAAATCTCTTTCAGTTAGCGAATCCTTCAAGAAATGCCCTCACGTTTCCTCCCAGGACCGAATGATTGTAGCCTCCCTCGAGGACTCCAAAGCGTCTTCCCTGGCAGTTTTCAAGGGAGAAATCTTTAGTCCACTTCCCAATGGTATGATAATCTTCGGTCTTTAAGAGTCCTCCCCAGTCTTCTTCGTGGCGATCAAATCCGGCTGAGATGGCAATGATGTCATAATCTTTATCGCTTCCGAGGGTCTGCTGAATCGAATTGAGAAAGGTCTGCCGATTCGCTCCTTCAGGATGGAAATAGGTGACCGACTTGTCTCCACTGAATGTGTTGGCTGTTCCGTCTCCGTAATGGAGATCGAAATCGAGAATGAGCGCCCGGTTGATCTTCTCCTCGTGGAGGAGTTTTTTGATGGCGATGGCGATATTATTAAAGTAACAGAAGCCCCAGCAGGAATGGGGGCTGGCATGATGCCCAGGCGGTCGGATCAATCCAAAAGTTGGTTCACTCCCACAACCTAATTCCCCTGCAAGAATGGCTCCTCCTGCGGCAAGAAGTCCGATCTCATAGACCAAAGGGTCGCCTTTCACATTTTGAACATGAGACCTTCCATGAACCCTTTCCAGATCCCTTTCCGTGGCAGGTTGGGGCTCGATAAATTCAAATTCTTTCTCCAGGGCCTTCACGATGGCCTCCATCCTTCCCGGAGCCGATGCAGGATCGGAGGTATAGACTTCATAAAATCGTGGATGAAAAATGATCTTCATGTTTTTCTTCCTCCTATAAAGAATGTTAATCCTATTTTACCACACTTTGTGTCATTGGTATATTGAGTTGACTCTGATAGAATAAAATTGACAATTCAAAATACAGATATACAATATATACAAGTGGTTATAGGTCCCGGAGATAAGGAGATGGGAACACGAATAATATTTTAAAAAATGAAATGAGTCAGTCGATCCTAGGCAAAAGATCGAAGTTAACCGCAAAAAATGAAGCACTGTGGAGTTGATGTGCAAATTCGTAATCTTTTTGTTATCATAAAATAATACGGATATCAGGGAGGTCTAAAATGCCAAAAATTGTAGCTCAGATTCCGAATGACCTTTACGAAAACATTAATGAGGAGATAAAGCTTGGAATATTTTCTGATACGTCTGAGGCTGTTGTTTCAGCGCTTAAAAAAACCTATTCCCGTAAAAGCAGATCATTCCTAAGATGGCTGATGAAGAAAGAGGGTATATCAGAAGCCGACTTATTGGGAGAGCTTGGGAAAATACGCAAATGAAATACAAGGTCTTTGTTGATACAAACGTCCTACTCTCAGGTATCTTTTTTGAAGGGAACGAATCCACTGTTTTGGATATGGTTGAACTGGACCTCATCACGAGCGAGGATGCTGTTGAAGAATTACGAAGAGTGATCAGAAAGAAACTCAAATATTTAAAAGAAAGGACCTTTGAAATAGCTCTGGCTGAAACTGAAAAGGCTCTAAGCGATATTGCAGTTATTCCGAGGATAAAATATAACCATAAATTGAAAGATGCTGAATTTCTGATAAAACACAAAAAAGATATTCCAATTCTCGCGGCGGTTCTTTTTGTAAAACCCGACTATTTTTTAACCGGCGATGCTCATTTCTTTAATGACCATATTAAAAGCATTGTGAATGTAGTGACCGCCAAGGATTTTTTTGCAAAAATAAAATGATAATATATGAGCTCGGCATCAACCCCTCCCGTTTCACTTGTGAGCAAACCCCCAATCCCCTTCCTGATGGTAAGGCTCTGGATGATGTAGTGTTTGATATTTTAGGTTTAACGCAGGCAGAGCGGGACAAGGTCTACTGGTCAGTCTCAGAGTTGGTCAAGAACCGAATTGAAAAGGTAAGATCAATTTAAAATTGTAGGGGTAAGGCTTGCCCTTACCCTAAAAGTTCATGATGGAATATAATCCTGATATTTATCATCGCAAATCGATTAGGTTAAAAGGATATGATTATTCACGGGATGGAGGATATTTTGTAACGATTTGCACGCACAACAGAGAATTGTATTTCGAATTCTTTCCTGAATTAAAAGAGATTGTTAGCCGACAGTGGCATCAATTACCCGAGAGATTTTCCAATTTGATATTAGATGAATTTATCGTCATGCCAAATCATATACATGGGATAATAATTGTAGGGGCAACCCTTGCGGTTGCCCCTCAGGGCGGGCGTAAAACCCGCCCCTACAGGGTTGTCCAAAATCAAAACGAAAATGCAATGCCCGGGGCAGGCGCAAGACCTGCCCCTACAATTGGGGAAATTATTGGGACATTTAAATCATTATGTATCAATGATTGGTTAATATGTCTCAAAGAACATAAAATTGATGCAATTGGTAAATTTTGGCAGCGCAATTATTATGAGCATATCATTCGAAACGAAAGGAAGTTGAACAAAATTAGAGAGTACATCCAAAATAATCCACTGAAATGGTCTTTCGATCAAGAAAATCCAGATAGAATTGAGGCAGATGTGTTGGAAGACAGTATTTTTAAATAATTTTTTTGAATCCTTAAGGGTAATTCGAGAAGGTTTTCTATGGGAACAATCATAAACGCCATCGCCATTATTATCGGAGGCGGACTGGGATTATTGTTTCGAAAGGGGTTTCCGGAGAGGGTCGCCCAGACGACTCTTCAGGTTTTGGGCCTCTTTACGCTGGTGGTCGGAGTGAGCATGGCCATCCAGGGTCAGGAGTTCATTATGATTCTGATCAGCCTGGTGGTAGGAGCCATTCTGGGAGAATGGGCAGATATTGAAGGCCGTCTTGAAAGGTTTGGGGGCTGGTTGGAAAAACGGTTCCATGTCACAGAGGGTAGTCCTGCCAAAGGGTTTATCTATGCGAGTCTGCTCTTCTGCGTGGGATCGATGGCGATCGTTGGCAGCATTACCGAGGGACTGAAGGGCGATCGTTCGATCCTCGTGACCAAAGCCGTGATGGACGGCATTATCTCCATTCCCTTTGCGGCGAGCATGGGGTTTGGCGTTCTGGGTTCTGCCCTACCTGTCCTAATTTATCAGGGTGGGATCACACTTCTTGCCTCGAAACTTCAATCACTCTTCACTCCGGAAATGATCCGTGAACTCACCTCAGTTGGCGGGGTGATTGTGATGGGAATTGGAATCAATATTCTCGGTTTGCAAAAAATCAGGGTAGGCAATTTGATTCCCGCCCTCCTCCTGATCATTCTGCTTTTCTACGTGAAAGCCCTTCTCGGTTAGACTTATTATCTTGCCAGACCGATGAGCACAAGCCCAAGGGTGAGGATGAGGGCTCCGGTGATCCGGGTTTTCCAGTCACTTTCCTTCAACAGGACGATTCCCATGACCGCGCCGAAGAGGGCTCCTGCCTGACGGAAGGCCACCACATAGCTCACCTTGCTCATCGTCATCGCCATCAGCACGAAGAGGTAGGCTGCATTCTGAAGAACTGCGATGATGAGGATTTCCTTTTTTGATTCATCCCAGACCTTCCAAAGAGAAACTTTTTTCCATAAAACCATATAAAAACTTGTGAAGATTGCCATGGAGAGATTGATCAACCAGAGGTAAAAAACGGGATGAATGATCTGAACCCCCGCTTTATCAATGACGGAATAAATCGAACTGGCAATGGCTGCAGAGAAGGCCAGAAGATATGGCCGGGAGATAAGATGATGAGATGGCGAAAGTAAATCTTTTAAGTGGAAGCCTTTCAAAGAAAGGATATAGCTGCCGGCCATCACGAGGCCAATCCCCAGCGTCCCTCCGGGAAAGAGGATCTCTCCAAGAAAGACGATGGCCCAGATTTGGGTGAAAAGCGGGGCGGAACGGGAGATGGGATAGACCAGGGAGAGTTCTCCAACCCGATAAGCCTCTATCAGGCAGACGAAATAGATCGTTTCGAAAAAGCCTGACAGGATGACGATCCACCAGAGTTTCAGCGGAGGGTTGAGGAATAGGGAGGGAAAGACACCGAATCCAATGAAGAAAGGGATATAAAAAAGGACTCCCCAGAAGAAAACCCAGAAGAAGAATTCCACAGGGAAGTTCCCCCTCTTGGTGAAAAAATTCCACGAGGAATGGATGAGGGCTGAAATCAGGACAAGAAGGATGCTGAGAGGAGTCAAGGTTTTTCCAAGAGAGCTCTGCAAAACTATCTTTTGCTCTCGGATTTCAGAGATTTCTGGACTTTTTCAGAAATCTCTGAAATCCTTCCGACTGCCGGAGAAAATAATGGGTAAATGCTGTGATCACAATGGAATGGTCAATTTTCCCGTTCCGAATTAAATTCGGTATTTCGGAGAGGGGAACGAGGACGACTTCGATATCTTCCGTCTGATCGGGGTTGAGATCAGCGACCTTTCTGATATCTCGAGCTAAAAAAGTATAACAGCGATTTTGGAAGAGCGCCGGATTGGGATTAACGACCCCGATTTTTAACCATCTTTTTGCCTGATAACCTGTCTCCTCTAATAATTCCCGCGCCGCCGCTTTTTTAGGAGAATCCTCAGAATCCACCAGACCTCCGGGGATCTCGAGGGTCACCTTTCTGGAGCCATGGCGGTACTGTTTCACCATGACTACCCGGTGATCAGAGGTGAGAGGGATGATATTGACCCAGTTGTTCGATTCGATGGTGTAAAAGTCGTGTTCGAGATTGGTCCGTGGCGAGCGAACAATATCCGTCCGTACGGCAAAGACACGATAGGACTGGTTGGATCGGGTTCGAATTTTCGGCCACGGCTTGATCATCTGGTGCTCCCCCCCAATACTCTTTTTTAGATGGTATTCTATGGGGGGTGGAGCAAATTTGTCAAATCGGATGGTTGAAATATTTGCAATTTATCTTAAGATGTTTAGGGTTGAATAAAATCAGGTTTGAAAATAGGAGGCGAAGATGAGCGGCTATCATATACGCAAGCTTGATACTTTTCCTGTACACACCTTAAAAAGAGTGGACCGTCCGACCATTAAAATTCTGGACGATCAGGTCAAGAGAGTCGATGAGCGGGAGAGCGGATTTAACAAAGCCGTTCGGGGTGATTACGGCTCACATCTTCAGAAGGAGAGGATGCGATTCGTCCCGAAACACCCCATCTCCGGTGCCCTCTCCTGGATGACGGCTTATTTGAAGGATGTGGTGGATGGCCTGGTAGCAAAACAGAAAGCTCCCCTACCGGAGGATCCCGAACGGTTATCCAGGCACATTAAAGAACTGGCCTACTTTCTCAGAGCGGATGCGGTTGGAATTTGCAAATTGCCTCCCTATGCCGTTTATACAAATAGCTTCCCTGATGGTCAACCGATCGAGCTGAATCACCGATATGCAATAGGCATTCTGATTGACCAGGACTGGAGGACCGCAGAGGCATTTAATGGTCACGACTGGATCAGCAATGCCATGAGTTTTTTGGCCTATTCCACATCCGGTTTTATTGCTTGCATCATGGCAGAATATATCCGGAGGCTCGGTTATCCTGCGAGAGCCCATCACGCAAGAAATTATCAGGTCGCCTTGCCACCCATCCTCCTCTGGGCAGGATTAGGAGAGATGTGCCGGATCGGGGACTGCGTGCTTCACCCTTTTCTCGGTCCCCGTTTCAAAGCTGCTGTGGTGACCACAGACCTTCCCCTTGCCGTGAACAAACCCATTGATTTTGGATTGCAGGATTTATGCTCAAAATGTAAGAAGTGTGCCAGGGAGTGCCCTTCGGGAGCCCTCAGCGACGGGGGCAAGGTCATGTACAATGGCTATGAACACTGGCCTACGGATATTGAAAAATGCACTGCGATGCGGGTGGGAAATCCGAAAGGGTCCGGGTGCGGAACCTGTATCAAGGTCTGTCCGGCCAATAAACCCTATACACTTTTCCACCGGGCAGTCGGCTGGGCCGTAAGACACTCCTCCCTGGCAAGGAGTGTGGCTGTCAGGGCGGATGATCTTATGGGATACGAGAAGCCGACACCCGAAAAGAAGTGGTGGCTCGACCTGGAAGAGGTGGATGGAGTGCTGCGCATTCCATCGAATAAAGGGGATTGAGGATGAACCCCGTTTTCTTCAAAATATTTTTTAAACCATTAAACCAAAAGGAGGGAGATCAATGAGAAAAGGATTTATTTTGCTGGCTATGGTGTTATGTTTCATCCTTATCGTTGCTGCAGGAAACTCTTCCGCCCAGACCGGAAAGCCCATTGAATTGAAATTGTCCCATTTCATGTCGCCCATGCATAATCTCCATGTGGATGTATTTGCTCCTTTTGCAAAGGAAGTTGAGGAACGAACCAAGGGAAGGGTGAAAGTCACTATCTTTCCCGGTGAGGCCCTGGGGAAGGCCAAGGATCACTATGACATGACCATGCATGGGGTTACAGATATCGCTTTCGTCATCCACGGCTATACTGCCGGTCGTTTTCCATTGACCTCGGTGATGGAACTTCCCTTTCTTGTCCCTTCGGCCAAAATCGGAAGTCGGGTGGTCTGGGACCTTTATGAAAAAAAATATCTTGCGCCCGAATATCCCGGGATCAAGGTCCTCTCGTTTTGGGTCCACAGTCCCGGGCATATCCACATGACCAAAAAATCTGTCCGGACTTTAGATGACATCAAAGGATTAAGACTGAGGAGCCCCGGACCCCAGCAGACGCTGTTGCTCAAGGAATTCGGGGTCTCCCCCCTGACCATCCCCGTCCCCGAGCTTTACCAAGCACTTCAGCGAGGCATGGCGGATGGTGCGATCATTCCTTTCTCTGCGATTGTTGATTTTAAGCTTTACGAACTGGTGAGGTTTCATACCCTTGCAGACCTCTATGTCATGACCATGAGTCTCGTTATGAACCAGAAGGCATGGGAAGGGCTTCCACCGGATATCCAGAAAGCCATCGAGGAGATCGCCGGTTTTCGAACGTCAGAGATGGCGGGAGCCTCTTATGACAAGTATGATGTATTGGGGAAAGAGGCTGCTAAAAAGGTGGGGGCAGAAATCTACGCCCTTTCGCCAGATGAAAAGAAGAAATGGGCTGACCGGAGCAAACCCCTTGTTGATAAATGGATAACCGACACAGAAGCCAAGGGTCTTCCGGGAAGAAAGGTTTTTGAAGAGGCCACACAACTTCTGGGGAAATATTCAAAATAGATCCCGTAACACTGACCTTCCTTTCCCCCTTGGTCTGAAGGGGGGAAGGGAGAGAATAAAAAAGGTGAATCCATGGGAAAGACATTTTCCATCGTCAGAGGCCTGAGTCGCCTGATGTACTGGGTTGCTGCACTGGCCCTTGTCTCTATCCTCTTTCTTACTGTCTCCGATGTCATCCTAAGAAGATTCAAGATGCCGATTGATTGGGCTTACGAAGTGGTTGTTTTGCTCGGAGCCATCGTCATCGGATTCTCCCTTCCCCAGACCACCCTGGAGAAAGGGCACGTCCTGATGGATTTTCTTACGGGAAAACTTCCCCCACATTGGAAGAGAGCGTTCAGCGTCATCACCCGTTGTCTGGGGATCGGTCTGTTTGCCATCTTCGGCTGGAGGATGGTTTTGCTGGGACGAAATGTATGGAAGTCGGGTCAGGTTTCTCCCGTTCTCCAGATGGCAGAATATCCTGTTGCCTACGGCATCGGGGTTTGCTGTTTCATCGTCTGTGCGGTTCTGTTCTATGATCTTACGGAGAAAAGGAAGGGGGTAAAACCTTGAGCATCGCCACCATTGCAGCGCTGACCATTCTTCTGCTCTTCGTCCTATTCCTCATGGGGCTGGAGATCGGGTTTTCCATGGCACTGGCCGGTTTTATCGGGTATGCGGCCATTGTGAACCTTGAGGCCGCCTTAAATCTTGTAGCCCTGGACATCTTCAGCGTCTTTTCGTCCTATGGCTTTATTGTTATTCCTCTCTTCGTCCTGATGGGCCAGATCGGGGCCAGTGCCGGGATCTCGAGAAATCTATACGATTCTGCTTATAGATTTATCGGTCATGTTCCCGGAGGGCTTGCTATCGGAACGGTTATTGCGGCCACAGCCTTCAAGGCCATCTGCGGCTCCTCCCCTGCAACAGCCGCCACCTTTGCCACGATCGCTGTCCCGGAGATGGACCGGTATGGTTATGACAAGAGACTCTCCTGTGGAACAGTGGCCACGGTTGGAACGCTTGGAGTGATCATTCCTCCGAGCGTCGTGCTCATCATCTACGGGATCCTTACAGAGACGTCCATCGGTAAACTCTTTTTAGCCGGGATCATTCCGGGTCTGATGGTTGCCCTTTCTTTTGCAGTGACCCTTTTCGGCTGGTGCAAGATCAACCCCGAAATGGGTCCCAAGGGAGAGAGGTCGTCATGGAAGGAACGGCTCTCATCCCTTCCCTCTGTGGCATGGGTGATCGCGGTGTTTCTTCTTGTCGAGGGCGGCTTGATGGAAGGTTTCTTTTCACCCACTGAGGCAGGAAGCATGGGCACTTTTGCCGTGCTCGTCCTGGTGGTCCTTAAAAGGGACCTCACTTTTAAAGCCTTTATCAAATCGGTCATGGACTCCCTGCGGATCGCCTGCATGGTCCTCACCCTTATTCTGGGAGCTACGATCCTTGGCCGTTTTTTTGCGGTCACCAAAACCCCCTATCTCGTCTCGGAATGGCTGAGCAGCCTTCCGGTGGATCCAAGCATCATCATCATCGTCATTATCATCTTTGTCTATCTGATCGGAGGTTCCTTCATCGAGGATCTGGCCTTCCTCATTCTTGCCACTCCCATCTTTTTGCCACTCATCCTGAAATTGGGGTATGATTCGGTCTGGTTTGGCGTGATCGTCTGTGTCACGAGCATGATCGGGATCATCCTGCCTCCCATGGCCATCAATGTTTTTGTTGTCTCGGGGATCACAAAAGTTCCTATCGGAACGGTTTATAAAGGAATCTATCCCTTTTTGGTCGGCATGACGATCTGTTTGCTCCTCCTCCTCTTCTTTCCCGGAATTTCACTTTGGCTTCCAAATATGCTAATGAAATGACTAGAAACCTATGGAATCCAGAGACAACCATCCGCTTCTCATCTACCATACCAATGCCAAACTCTATGGAGAAATCCTTTCAAAAAGACTGCCAAAACTTGAAATCTGCTCTGCTTCTCAACCAGAGGAAGCAATCGATTTGATCGAAGAGGCAGAAATCATCCTTACCTGGAAAATTCCGGACGAGCTGCTGAAGAAAGCAAAGAATTTGAAGTGGTTCGCCTCTCTCGGAGCAGGAAATGAGCATCTCATTCATAACCCTTTTATTCCTGAATATGTTCTCTTCACCAAGGTCACCGTATATGGCGAGATGATGGCCGAATATGTTTTTGCCTATCTGCTCTACTTTTGCAGAGATCTACAAAAATATTTTTTGGATCAGCGGCATAAGATTTGGGAACAGAGACGACCGGAGCGCCTGAGGGGGAAGGTGTTGGGCATCCTGGGGCTTGGCTCGGTTGGCAAAGAGATTGCCAAACGGGGAAGACAGTTCGGAATGGATGTCCTCGGCCTGAAGCGGACTCCTGAATCAGTTGAGAATGTTGATCAGGTTTTTGGCCCCCAAGACCTTAAGAAGATGATCCCCCTGGTCAATTATCTTATTGTTGCTCTTCCCCTTACTCCCGAGACGAATCACTTCATTGGAGAGAGAGAACTCAGCTTGCTGAAAGAAGGGACGACTCTCATCAACATTGGCCGGGGAAAGACAATTGATGAGAGGGCCCTGAGCAAAATACTTAGGACGAAAAGGATCAAGGCGGTGATCGATGTCTTTGAGGAAGAACCCCTGCCACCCGAAAGTGAACTCTGGGATATGGAGAATGTCATCATCACTCCGCATGTCTCGGGAATAAACCTCCCGGAGGAGATTTGCGAAGAGTTCGTCAAGAATTATGAACACTGGGTGAGAAAAGAACCCCTGCTTACCCTTGTGGACCGAGAAAAGGGGTATTAATATTATGGATAAATCCGAAATTCGAATATCGAAGCGCTAAACGAATTCAAATATCAAGTAACCAAAGTTCGAACCCGGTTTAGAATATTTGAATTTTGGAATTGTTTCGGATTTCGAAATTTGTGCTTCGGATTTCATCCGAACGAAGGAGGATGTTATGGGTCATCTTGCGTCGAAAGAAGAAATTTTAAGACAGTTGCAGAAGAGGCTTCATCAGAATCCGGTCGGACTGCCTGAACATGCCTCAGTTTATGAAATTTTATCGATTCTGTTCAACGATAAAGAGGCTGAGGTGGGGACTAAATTTCCATTTGGTCTTGTGACCATCGAAGAGCTCCAGAAGGTGACAGGGATTGAGAGCGTAGAATTAGAGGGTATCTTAAAGGGAATGCTGAAGAAAGGTCTGGTCGTCTCTTCGGAAAAGGACGGAAAAGTTCGATACCTGCTTTCCCCAGGGTTGACAGGTTTTTTTGAGTTCACTTTTATGCGGACCGACGGTTCACTTCCCCTAAAACGACTGGCGGAATTGATGCACACCTATCGGAATACACCGGAATTTATCCAGGAATTTGCGTCACCCGGAACGAGCAGGGGGAAGGCCTACGTTTATAGCGGTGTCCTTCCGAAAGTGAAGAGTGAAGTCCTACGATTCGATGAGGCGGCAGAGCATATCAAGAATGCCGGACGGGGGAGTCTGGGGAAATGCTACTGCAGACATGAGGCATGGCATCTTGGTAAGAATTGCTCCGCCCCCATCGATGATATCTGCATGAGCCTTGGCGCTGCCTCTGATTTCTTGGTCGAACAGGGATTTGCGAGAAGGGCATCGGTTGATGAACTCCTGGGTGCTCTGAAGAAGGCAGAAGATCTGGGGTTGGTCCATATCGGAGACAATGTCCAGGACCAAACGACCTTTATCTGTAACTGTTGCGGGTGTTGTTGCGGATTCCTCGAAGGGATCACCAAACATCACCTCAAACATGCCGTGACCACCACGAATTACATTGCCCGGCTGGAACAGGAAGATTGCAATGGTTGCGAAGTATGTGTAGATCATTGCCAGATCAAAGCCATCAAGATGGGTGGAGATTATCCTGTTGTGGATGGGGAATTCTGCATCGGATGCGGTGTCTGTGCCAACTTCTGTCCGACCGAGGCGATGAAGATGGTGGAAAGGGAGAAGAAGGTTATTCCGCCCAAAACCTACAAAGAGTTAATGGTCCGCTTGATGAAAGAAAAAGGAAGGATGTAAGAGATCATGGGATTATAAAGTGCAGAAAGATAAAATCATTTCCCTTAGAATTACGGAAGCGGTGACGGAGGAGATTTGAGTCGGATCGTAATCCGGCGTGAGTTCTACCATGTCGAATCCAATCACATGAAGGGGCTGAAAGACTTTTAAAAGGGAGATCAGTTCCTGGAAGGTTAGACCGCCGGGTTCGGGTGTCCCCACTCCAGGAAGAAGACTGGGATCAACCACATCGAGATCGAGAGAAATATAAACAGGTTGGTTTTTGAGGCGCTTTGCCAGGGATTTTAAAGAAACCTGTTCCGGGGATATGATCGACTTCATCTTTCTCGCCAGTTTAAACTCCTCTTCTGTCCCGGACCGGATTCCAATTTGAAACAATCTTCCCTTACCCAAACGCTCAACCACTTTCCTCATGACGGTGCTATGGGAGAGGGTCTCGCCGAGGTAATCCCCTCTCAAATCCGTATGGGCATCGATGTGAATGAGATGGAGGTCGGGATGGATTCTCACAATTTCCTCGATGACGGGAAGAGTGATGAGATGGTCGCCCCCGAGCAGGATCGGGAACTTCCCAGCAGAAAGGATCATTCTCAGAGCCTTCCGGATCAAATCGAGTGAGATCTTCTTTTCCCCGAGAGGGAGTTCAAGGTCTCCCATATCGTGAATCGATAAACGGGTGAGGTCCTTGTTTAAATAGGGGCTATAGGTTTCAATTCCCCAGGAGGCTTTTCGAATGGTAGAAGGCCCGAAGCGGGCTCCCGGGCGAAAGGAAGCTGAACCATCATAGGGGCAACCGAGAATCACTGCCTTTGCTGCCTTGAAAGAAGTTGAGGCTGATATGAAGGACTGTTCTATGAAGGGAAGGCTCATGCCAAGTATTCCTTGATGATGCTTAAAAAGGAATAAGTATTCTCCGGTGGGAAATATAGTGTCATCCCCCAGGGGTTTCCCTGGTTGATCCCTTGTCTTCTCCTACTCGGTTTCCTCTTTCTCCCAGAGGACGACAGCCGCCAGGGTGGCGCCGACCTTCTTTACCCTGTGCTCAACGGCTATGGAATTAAGATCCTTGATCACCCGTCCCCGCAATTTCATTCCCTCAATCGCCATTTGCCGGACCGTCTCTTCAATCTCTGTCTTTGACCCACGGGAAGAGTATTCCATGATCAGTCCCGGATAATCCGGATTCTCCGGAAGGGCAACGGCAACGGCAGAGGCGATGATTTCACCGGGGACATCGCTGGTGACGGATGCATAAGCCGTCGGGATCAAGGCGCCCGCAGGAAGGGAAACAGGAGAAATGAGCTGGCAATGAGGCGGCACGATGCTGCTCATCTTGACCAGGTTCGTGTCTCCGATTCCGGCACAGAGCAGGGCTCCGTCGAAAGCATTCAGAAGGGTGAAGCCTTCTGAATCTCCTGAAACCAGAAAATAATGAGTCGGGGTTTTAATGATCACAGATCGCCTCCTTTCTCTCTTGCCTGTCTAAGACCTATAGGATTGATGTCCGCTTCCTCCCAAAATCAACAACCTATTAAAACGAAGGGGGAGAACTGATCCACAGGATCACCGCTTCCTTCGAGCCGCTGTTATGGAGCCAATGCTCCTTTTCTGCTGAGAGATAAAAACATTCACCCCTTTTTAACTTCAGAATCTCCCTTCCGAAACGGAGGTTGATTCTTCCCCGAAGAACCAGACCAAACTCCTCTCCTTCGTGAGGTTTCTCTTTCGGTGTGGATTCCCCTTTCTGGAGGGTCAGGAGAATGGGCTCCAAACGCCGGTTTGTCGAACCCGGAACCAGAAGCTCAAATTTCTCAATCTTTTCTTTCTCAATCGCTACACGGTCCCTACTACGGTAGACAATCTTCTCCTGCGAGGCCTCCTTAAAAAAATCGGAGATGTTCTCATCCAGGGCTTCAAGAATCTGGTTCAGGCTGTCCAGGGAGATGGACGTCAGATCGCGTTCGATCTGGGAGATGAACCCTTTGGTCAGGTTGGCTCGCTCCGCAAGCTCTTCCTGAGTCAGGTTGCTCGATTGCCTCAAATTCTTAATGCGTTCTCCGATTTTCATAAGGCCAGGAGCACAGTATACAAAGAAATTAGTTTAGTAATGTGTAAGACAGTATAGAAAGAAATTAGTTTAGCAAACTAAACTGCCAAAATTATAACTTCATTTTTTAATTTGTCAAGATATTTTTTTGTTTCAAAAAAAGTATTTTATGACCTTTACGCTTCACATATATTTTGTTGAGGAAAGGGAAGAAAATAACAAACAAAAAGGACGATCATCGAACGTCCCTATGTTGAGGGAAGATTATCATCCAGGACGTACTAAACATAGCAAGATGCCTGATGACCCCATAAAAGATGTTTCCGGAAGCATGGCTAAAAGGGGATAAAAAAACCGTAATGCGTCACTGGAGCGGGGGGGAATCCCCTATTTTGAAGAATTAAAAAAGTGCTTGCGTTCCAATCTTCCTTGTGTTAAAGAGAGGGCATGGAAGAATGGATCAGATACCGTGGCAAGAATTAT
>Ga0208244_100353_pt1 | contig 49268 bp, 35 predicted proteins | sample SubbioCR12Aug_5A_FD_184828 | JGI IMG/M metagenome (GOLD analysis project Ga0208244, IMG submission 184828) | Serpentinite rock and fluid subsurface biosphere microbial communities from McLaughlin Reserve, California, USA - CR12Aug_5A (SPAdes) | ecosystem: Environmental > Terrestrial > Deep... | reverse complement strand
TAAGGAACAAATTAATCCAACGAATAATGGCCGTGATCAAGAGAAAACAACCCTATTTGAAAAAAGAAGATTATTTCTATCAAAAAAGAAATAATTTTTCTTGTTTATTAACATAGAAATCTTTGCTTTGTTATCTTTGGGCACCACGCCTTGCTGAAGATTTGGATTTTGTTTTTGCATTTACGCTTTTGAAAGGCTTAGAATCTTTTGATTTCTTTTGTGGGTTTGCTCTTTTTGAAAAAGCCTTATTTGATGTGTTTTTTTTCAAACTGTTTGAAGGTTTTTTTATGGCTGGCATTGCCTTCAGGTCTTCTGAACTTGACTTCTCTACTGCTTTAAGAATTAGACTTACCTCTTGTTCAGACAGTTGTCGCCAATCACCTATCGGCAGACCTTTTAATGTTATATTCATTACTCTTATGCGCTCCAGCTTCACAACATCATACTCAAAATATTCACACATCCTTCTAATCTGCCTGTTCAAGCCTTGTATTAAAATAATTCTAAAAGTATTACTTGATTCTTTTTTTATAAAACATTTCTTTGTGCTTCTTCCAAGCATGGGAACACCCATAGACATTCCTTTTATAAACTCATCTGTAACAGGCTTGTTAACAGTTACCAAATATTCTTTTTCGTGATTATTGCCGGCTCTTAAAATCTTGTTAACAATGTCTCCATTGTTGGTAAGAAAAATTAAACCCTGGGAGTCTTTGTCTAATCGACCAATAGGAAATATTCTTTCGCTATAATTCACATAATCAACAATGTTTCCTTTAATGGAAGAATCTGTTACACTTGTTATCCCAACAGGTTTATTAAAAGCAATCAATACAAATTCCTTTTTTTCAACCTCATCAAGCATATGCCCATTAACCATTACACGGTCTCCCGGCATAACCTGATCTCCAAGCTTGGCTTTTTTCCCATTTAAAAATACCCTTCCGGATTCAATATACTTATCAGCTTCCCTTCGTGAGCAAATTCCTGATTCGCTGATGTATTTGTTTAATCTTGTATATGCAAATGCACACATCGCTATTATTGTTTAAAAATCCAAATATTCCAATTATAAAAGTCTCTAAAATGCTGATAATCTATTACGCTGTTTGTAAATTAAAATTTATCAAATACTCAATTCCACAATGGTTGTGCCTGCGCCTCCGCGGTCGGGGTGGTCGTCTCTGTATTTACCGACTTCGGGTATTGTGCTTAACAAATCTCTTATGGCTTCGCGAAGAATTCCATCGCCTTTGCCGTGTATTATCTTTAGGTTTCTTGCACTTAGAAGTATGGCGTCATCAATAAAATGACGTACTTTTCTCAATGCATCTTCGGCTCTTTTGCCTCTTACGTCTACTTGCGGATTAAACTCTACTGCCTTCTCATTTATATCGAATGTAGTTTTAACTTTTGCATGTATTGTTTTATTCTCTTTAAGTTTTTCCAGTTTTTCCAACAATACTTTCATTTTCATACTTCCAAAAGAAACAATAGCTTCTTTGCCTTCAATACTCAATACTTCTCCTGGGGTAGTCAAACCCTTCATCCTAACAATATCATTTTTGTTTATAGGCGCATTTTCAATTTCAAAGCTCTCAACCTGTCCTTTGCCTTTCCACTTTGTTTTTTTCCCACTCTTCTTTTCCGAAATTTGCCCTTCTTCAGATTTGTGTTTTTCAGAAAACTCCTGTATCTCATTTCTAAGCTTTGCTGTTATTTCCTTGTCTGCTTTGGCTTCTCTTATCTCTTTAATAGTTCTTTCAATAATCTTATTACTTTCAGAAAGAATTTTCTTTGCCTCTTGCCTTGCTTCGATAATAATCTCAGTTTTCCTGCTCTCTAGGTCGCTGTTGAGTTTTTCATATTTATCAATCATATCCGAGAGAAAATCGTCGGCAGCTTTAAGTTGTTTTTCCTTGTCTTCAAGCTCCAATTTTTTCAAATCCATATCCTGAAGCTGTCGGTCAAAATCTACTTCACCCGATCCTGCAAACAATTCTGCTCTTTTCAATATTAGTTCGGGCAGACCAATTGTTTTTGCTATTTCAAATGCAAAGCTGCTTCCGGGGTTTCCGATTTTTAATCTGTATAACGGCCGGATATTTTTTGTGTCGAACAGCATTGACCCATTCATAAGCCCGTCATATCTGGAAGCCATTAATTTGAGGTTGGCATAATGTGTGGTTATAACTCCAAAAGCTTTTTTTTCATTCAGCTCGTAGAGAATTGATTCTGCAATGGCTCCACCGATTTTGGGTTCAGTGCCGGCTCCAAATTCATCAATCAAAAACAAACTATTCGAATCAATGTTCTCACAAAAATTCTTCATATTAAGCAAATGACTGCTATATGTGCTGAGGTCGTTTTCTATAGATTGCTCATCACCAATATCAATAAAAATTTTATTAAATATACCTACTTCAGAATAGTTTTCCATTGGTACAAGCAACCCACATTGAACCATATATTGAAGCAATCCGCAAGTTTTAAGAGCTACTGACTTCCCTCCTGCGTTTGACCCGGAAATTATTAGTATTCTCTTATCGGAATTGAGTTCTAAATTAAGTGGTTCTACCTTTTTCTTTTGATTTTTAAATGACAAGAATAACAATGGATGAATGGCATTTATCCAATTGATATAAGATTTTCCAACAACAATAGGTTTTTGTGCATTAATATCAACTGCTAGCTTTGCCTTTGCTCTAATACAATCAATTATTCCCAGAAAATTATATGCAGATTTAATTACCGGCAAAAATGGTCTTACAAAATCAGTAAACACTTTAAGTATTCTTATAATCTCCTGATGTTCTTCAAAATCAAGTTCTTTTATTTCGTTGTTGATCTCAAAAATCTCTTCCGGTTCGAGGTATAATGTTTGACCGGTAGCAGATTGATCGTGTATATATCCTTTCAGTCTTCTTTTATAAGCTGCCGGCACCGGAATTACAAGCCTGCCATTTCTAATCGATAATTCAACATCCTTATCAAGCCATTTTTCTGACTTTGCCTGCTGTAAAAGTTGATTCAGTCTTTTACCTGCTTTATGAGTCAAAGATGCTTTGCGAGCGCGAATCTGAGCCAAATCCTGACTCGCAATGTCTTTTATATTCCCATGATTGTCAATTATACCGGGAAAATAATCTAGAATTTCCTGAGGGACCTCCTCTTGTTCAGCTAATTTACTTAGCTCTGGATATTTATAGGTTTCTTCAGTTTTTCTTTTTAGTAAAAAATCAATAATCTTCTTAATAGTATCAAGCGACAACCATAAGTCCTTTACCTCTTCAAGTTCAAAATAAGTGCCCTCTAGTTTTACTTTTTCCAAAACATTTTCTAGATCGAAATAATTAGATGCAGGAAAAAACTCATTCAGCATTATTAATTGCCTAAACTCATCAGTTTGAGTCAAAAGCCTTCTTATTAAATTATAATCAGTTAAAAATCCAATCTCAGCAACCTTTTTCTTACCTAAAGTGCTTAAACAATAGTTATCAAGTATAACCCTTATATGGGAAAACCCTATTTTAAATTCGAAATCTTTGGGATAAATCACCTTCTTATTTTTTTTGAAAGCAAAAATAATAATAATGCTAATGGGTATTGCTAATAAAAAAATATTAAAACAATTTGCATATTTCAGTAAAACGCGTATATTTGCTCCGTGTTTTGCTTAAACGCTAAGTAAAATACCTAGAGTATAAATTTCACAATTATTACATGAAAGCCTTATTAATAACGATTTTAGCCGGATTTATATGCGCTTTTTCGACTACATTAAGTGCGCAGCATAGTTCCAAAAATACAGGGTCATGGAATAATAATAACACCTGGGTTAATGTTGCTCCTCCATATTCACTTGGCAATAATTCAACAGTTAAAATCAATTGCGACAATACTGTATATGCAAATCAAAGTATCTCTTTTAGCAATAGCGGTATTTTAGATGTTTGCGGGGAATTAAATGTAGAAGGAAATATTGGCGGAAAGAATAATTTGCAGATTACAGTCGCATCCGGAGGAAAACTAATCGTAAATGGAGATGTTGACTTAATGAATAATACTACTTTGATTGTTAATGGCGATATGCAAGTAAATAATTTAACCGGCTTTAATCAAAATACAAATTTTCTACTTGGCAATGGCAATCTTTATGTTTTAGGTGAAATTGAGGGGTTTAATACTAGTTTGTTTGGTGGAAGCATTATTTTTGACCCACTTCCTGTTGAGCTTATCTCTTTTGATGTTTATCAGTATAATAACTCTGTGATAATTGATTGGACAACCGCATCAGAAACTAACAACGATTATTTCACACTTGAAAAAAGTAAAGATTTATTTCACTGGGATATTATTGGAAATATTAATGGAGCAGGAAATTCAAATGAGTTAAAATATTACTCATTTTGTGATGTGAATATATCTGAAGGTATTTGGTATTACAGATTAAAACAAACAGATTACGATGGTAAATATGAATATTTTTCTCCTGTTTCAGTAAATGTAACCTTGAACAATAACCTCAAAATAATAAAAGCCAGCAATTCTCATCACACCTTAGAAATCCATCTCAAAACATCAACAGAGAATGCTAACCTTACAATTTACGACATTTCCGGAAGAATAATAGAAACAACTAAGGTTAATCCCAGCAATACTTCTCAACTAATTCGTATATCAGCTCTAAACTATAAGTCAGGAATCATTCTTATTCTAAATCTTCAAGACTCAAAAGAATTTACAACCCTTAAGTATCAGGTTAAATAATTTTGGATTTTTTTCAGTAAAACCATCACTTTAGTTTTACTATCTTTTTTGAGTATACCCCTGAGTTGGTGTAAATTCTTACAATATACAATCCTGATTGCAATTCTGAAATACTTATATGAGCTTCTTTACCATTAGCTTCTTTTAAATAAGCTAAACCTCCTGTAATATTCCAAATTTCAATCTTAGATATTTCAATACCCGACTTTATCCAAACAGATTCTTTTGCCGGATTTGGGTAAATCAGTATTTCCGGCTTTTCATGAATTGGTTCAACGTTATTATCATCATTATGAAAGAACTCCACATAAATTGAATGGTTGTTATTTACTTCATAAAATGTATAGTAACCAATTGCTCCTTCATTTTCAAATTCAACATCATCATTTGCGTATGATCCGTCAACTAACACATTTCCAATAAAACTACCTCCATCAGCAACCATCATAAAGGTCATGTTGTCGCCTTCATAAACGCCAATATTTCCTGAAGGAAAAATTGAGCCACTCCATCCTCCACTGCTTGCGTAAATATTATAAGCTGTAATAGAAACCCCGTCAAGGCTGAAATTGTTAAAAGTAACCCTGCTTCCGGCATCTGCCGACATATCTTCACCATCAAAGCGAATTCTGATTTTAAAATTAGGGTTATTTCTAACATTCTCAATACCAGCAAAATCAATTTCAAACAGTTGGTAATCTGCAAGCAAATCATATTCTGTTGTACTAAATCCTGCTGATGTCCAGTATGGGCTTTCCGAAGCAGTTGAATAATCAATTATGAGTTTATCAGCAGCACCTTCATTTTTGGCCGCAAATCTAAAAATGATGTCTTTAAAGCCATTAGTTGGTAATGAAAAAATCATTGTGTTTTCGCCTCCATTTCCTGTAAATGGCTGTTTTATTTGTATTGCTCGCATAGTTACACTTTCAAATGGAATTCCATTATTACCTTCAGGGCGATAGTTGATGTTTGTGGAGCTGTTGCGTCTTTCCATTGAAGCTTTCCTCCAACTCGGATGACCTGAATAAAATGGATAACCCTCTAATGCAGATTGATAATCAATTCTTGCTCCACCATACAATCCATAATGTGCATTTATTTTTTCAAGCGGGGTGTCATTAACAATATTATTTCCAAAAAACCAGAAATATATTAGCTGGAGGTCATCTGTTTTTGTGAAAACTGCTTTCAATTCAATGTTAGTTGAAAGATTTATTGAGATTAAAGGATCGGTAGAAGTTGAAGCCCCTTCCCAATGACTGAATTGATATCCTGGATAAGGAACTGCCTCAATATTCATGGTTAGTCCCTTGTAATACTTCCCTGTCCATGGATATGGATGTTTGATTACTCCCATTGTTTGATGCTTAATATCAATTGTATTAATCTTAACATACCCATATAATTCATTTGAAACATCAAGAGTAACGTATGCTTCATCAAATAGTGCAAACTGTTGTTGCAGGTGATTAAACTGGTAGTTGGTTCTTTGTTCGGCAAATTCTTTTAAAAAGTAAACATTTAATAGCCATTCGTTCATTGAAGTTGGTCTCCGCCAGCGATTTATATGCTCCTGCATTTCAGGATCTAACAACGTGCTTATTGAATCAATAACTGAGATTACATGCTCTGCGCTGAAAGTAGTATTTAACAGATCACAATAACGAATAATAAACTTATTTTTAAATTCGGTATTTGAAATTAGTCTTCTCAGAAGGAATGTTGACCATGCAGGATTGGGCCACGACGGGCCATTGGTCGCTAAGGCAAATGCGAGTGTATTATGAGCAGGGCCTTCGTCAACTCCTGGAACATAAAAGAAAGGTAACCCAAAACCAAAATCCGTATCTAGTATCATCCATCTCCATCTACCATCTTTTTCAGCCGGAGCTGTGGGGTCGTAAGTATCTCTATAATACCTCCAATATAATGTATTATTTCCGGGCCAATCTGTATTCATAGCAAAAATATGTGTCAGTTGAAAATCTATAAAGCTTTCATCATCCATCATTGTTTTTACTACTTCATAATTTGCCTGATTTGTCATGCTGTTATTACCTATAAAATCCAACATATTCGTATAATGAGAAGCACCATCAGGATTTCCATCTTTAAACTCTGAGTTATTTTCCATTATAGTCATGTCAAATTCTTCAATGCCATACTTGGCAAAGAGATAATTATCATCATATCTGTCTCTGATATTATGAATGCCCCAATATTCGCCGTTAATAAAAACTATTGCAGGTTTGTAATACTGAGTTTCAACATTCAAATCTTTAGCTAAATACTGTATAAAAGCATCTCGAAAAATTGCCCAATCCCAATCATTTCCTGAATTTCTAAGGATAAATCTTTTAAACATATTCACATCTTTATCAGGAAACAACTGATAGTTTATCCAACTACTGCCATATTCACTTCTTGAAGATACACGCAATGACTTTCTTGGTCTGCTCTTAGTTGTATTACCATGCAGTCTGATTCCAACATCTTCATTAAATGCTTTAATACCATCTTTTTCAAAAAGAGTTATATTCACAGGCCTTTCCCACAAATCTCCATCTTGAAAATAATTTACATAATTGCCGTGAACATAAATACCTATCTCATCATCAAAAAAATTATCCCTATCAGTAGTAATGGAAAAATACGGCAAAGAATATCTATTATTACCTAAAGGATCAACCAAATAAGAATATGAAAAAACTTTTGATGGCGGAGCTTCTGGATGAAAAATTCTAACTCTTACTGTGTTTATCTTAAAAACCTCGCCAAGTGGAGGCTGCCAACCTTCATAATATGGAGGTCCCGTCTCCGAAATATTATTAGTGGGAATCATAGAAATATCATTGGGAACTCCAACTTTACTTGAAATATTAATAGCTGAAGTGTAAAGAGATGAATTTTCATCAGGCACAGAGCCATCAAGCGTATAATATATAGATGCTCCAACAATTGGTGTAACAATATTTAGGTTAAATGCTGAGGTATATGCACCTTCTTGATGCGAAATTATTGGCGGTGGAATTAGAAATTCATAACCGGGACCAATATTTTCAGAACCCGGAGTTGGACTTGTGAAATACTTCCAATTACCTGTGCCGTTGGGATACTTGCCATAAGAATAATCAGTAGGTATAATTATTGGAAGCATCTCATCAACCAACTCTCCTCCAGGCTCTGTTATGATTATCTCCTCCCCCGCTGCTGAAATGCTGAAATTTGTGTGCAAAGGAAATCCCGGAATTATTCTGTTCTTACCCGAAGTCCATATTATCATATATTCTCCGGCTTCAATGGTTACGTTTGGAAAAACCCACTTAAAAGGGCTACCATAATTGTCAGACAATCCATATCCTAACAGGCTTACAGATACAGCACCATAATTATATAATTCAATCCAATCTTCAAAATCTCCATCCTCATCTGCAATCGTTAATGCATTTGATGACATAACCTCGTTGATTGCTATTGTTTGCGATAATGCAATATTATTTGAAATTGCAAGAAAATATATCGCAGTAAAAATTGATAATAATCGTCTCATAGTTTTGTTTTTTATAATGCATAAAGATAATACAAATGAATACTTTGTGCTAATTATCTTGTTGTAACCCATTGCTAATTGGTAGTTTTTTAACTAACTTTGACACTCTTCAAAAAAATATTTTAAAATATCAATGTATTGTACTATGAAAAAATTCCTTAAAATCACGGCAATCGTAATTGCATTAATAATTTCTTTACTTGTAATTCTACCATTTGCATTTAAAGGCAAAATAGTGGAGCAAATTAAAATAGCAATTAATGAAAATGTCAACGCCAAAGTTGATTTCGATAGTTTTAGCCTATCTTTTATCAGAAGCTTCCCCGATGTAAATTTCAGTTTATACGGACTAAAAGTCATTAATAATGCTCCTTTTGAAGGCCAAACCCTTGCTGATATTAAACGACTTTCAGTAACTGTAAATATAATGAGCTTTTTTGGAGGCGATGGATATGAAATTAAAACTATACATCTTGAAAAGCCTTATATAAATGCAATATTTCTTAAAGATGGAAGTGCAAACTGGGATATAATGCTTGAAAGTGAAGATACTGATGAAGTTGATACAGAAGATAATGATTCTGATTTTAAACTTGCTTTAAAACGTATTTCTATAAGAAATGCAACTATAATTTATGACGATAGAGATATGGATTTATATGCAAGATTAGAAAATTCGAATTATACAATAAAAGGAGATTTCACGGCATCAACTACAAATGTTTCTGTTAGAGAAACCACAGCAGATGCTTTTTATCTTGTATTTGAAGGTATCCCTCTATTAAACGGAGTAAATTTTGATTTAAAGGCTGAGCTCGCAGCTGATTTAGAGGCATTTAGCTTCACATTTTTAGACAACATAATTAAGTTCAATGACCTTACTTTGCTTCTTGATGGTAATATCTCTATGCCGAAAAGTGATATTATAATGGATATAACATTTGGCTCTCCTCAAACTGCATTTAAGTCGTTTTTATCTCTTATCCCTGCTATATATTCTAAAGATTTTGCCGATTTAAAAACTGAAGGAACTCTTGCATTCAATGGATTTGCCAAAGGAGTATTGGGAGATGAAACTATTCCTGCTTTTGAGTTCAACCTAATTGTTAATGATGGAATGTTTCAATATCCTGATCTTCCTGCTGCCGTTAAAAACGTTAATATTAATACCAAAATATTCAACCCTGGCGGCTCTGCCGATCTATCTGTTGTTGATATAAGCAAACTGACTTTTACAATGGCAGGCAATCCGGTGGATTTTAAATTGAACCTTAAAACTCCTATTTCTGACCCTCAGATAGATGCATTTTTAAAAGGAAAAATCGACCTTTCAAAAGTCAAAGATTTTTATCCGCTTGGAGAAAATGAAAGTTTATCAGGCATTATAGATAGTGATATTTCCGCTAAGGGAAAAATGTCTAGCATTGAGAAAGAAAAATATAATGAGTTTTTGTTTGATGGAAAGCTTGTTATAACTGATATGAATTACAAAAGTGAAGATTTCCCTCAGGGAATTTTAATCTCGAAAATGGACTTTGGATTTAATCCAAGATTTGTCGAGCTGAAAACATTTTCTGTAAAAATGGGTGAAAGCGACTTTTCCGCAAATGGAAGAATTGATAATTTATTAGGATATATGTTGAATGATGATATGCTGACAGGTAGCTTCTCAACAAATTCGAGATATTTAGACCTTAACCAGTTTTTCGCCGAAGAAACATCTGAAGCAGACACCAAAGAACCTTCTCAAGAAACCGATTCAGTAGAAATGACTGTTATTGAAGTGCCATCAAATATCAATTTTACATTAAGAAGTTCATTTGGCAAGCTGATATTCGACAATATGGAAATGACAAACGTGAGCGGCACAATAAAGGTTGCCGACCAAACAGTTGTTCTTCAAAACCTGCAAATGAATATGCTTGAAGGAAGTATGGCGGTTAACGGACTATATTCTTCAAAAAATGTAAAACAGCCTGAAATTGATTTTAATTTAGACATCAGACAATTTGATATTCAAAAGACATTTAAAACATTCAATACTTTTGCTAAACTCGCTCCAATAGGCGAAAGAGCTGCAGGAAAGTTTTCGGCAGGTTTAACTATAAAATCTTTACTCGACGAACAAATGAATCCGGTGGTTAACAGTATGGCCGGTGCCGGAAATTTCATATCTAACACCGTGAAAGTAACTAATAGTCCGACGTTTACAAACATTGCCGAACAACTAAAAATGGATAGGTTTAAAGAAATAACATTTAATGATGTAAACGTGAAATTCAAATTTAAGGATGGTAGAATTGATGTTGAGCCATTTGATGTGAATTTTGGAAATTCAAAAGCCAACATAAACGGATATCATTCATTCGACCAAACTATTAATTATCTAGCAAAATTTGAAATTCCAAGAAGCGAGTTTGGAGGTGCTGCAAATGATGCTTTGAGCGGACTTATTAACCAAGCTGCAACCAGCGGAATAAAAATCACACCCGGAAATACAGTATTTGTCGGGGCCGCTATTACAGGAACTGTCACAAATCCTAAAGTATCTCTAAATCTGGCTCAATCAACCAGTGATTTGAAAGATCAGGTTATTGAACAAGTGACTGAGAAAATTGAAGAAATCATAGAAGACATAAAAGAACAAGCTAAAGAAAAAGTAGAAGAAGTAAAGGAAAAAGTAAGTGAAGAACTTGAGAAAAGAGCACAACAAGTAATAAAAGAAGCGGAAAAACAAGCCGAAAATATCAGAAAAGAAGCCGCAGTTGCAGCTAAAAAACTACGCGATGAAGCTAGGGCGAATGCAAAGAAACTTGAAGACGAAGCAACAGGTCCAATTGCCAAAGCAGCTGCTAGAAAAACCGGTCAGGAGATGATTGCAACTGCCGACAATAACGCTAAAAAGCTTGAAGATGAAGCAGATGCAAAAGCTAAAAAAGTAATTCTGGAAGCAAACCAAAAAGCCGATAGAATAAGAGCCGGTAAAGAATAGATTGATGATTTTGGGTATTATTTAAACAATCGGCAACTAACAATACTTCAACCGACGTGTATCGCTTCAAACAAAAAAGTAAACAAAATTGTTTACTTTTTTGTTATTTTTACCTAACTTTGGTGAAAATTAATGTTATGCTACCAGAATTAGATAAAATAAGAGGCATTCATCCTGGATATATTCTTAGTAGAGAATTAAAAAGCAGGGGAATTAAAAGTAGTGAGCTGGCTTCTAATATTGATGAGCACAAGCAGACTATAAGTGCCATCCTAAACAAAAAGAGGAAGATAACTCCTTCTCTCTCGATTAAACTTTCAGCAAAGTTTAACGTTGCACTAGATTACTTTATGCTTTTGCAAGCAAGCTATGATGTGAATACTGTCGCTGCTAAAATTTCGACACTTCATAAGCCCAACCTTGATATATTTAGACCAGCTCTTTTTTGGGATACAGATATAAATCAAATTGATTGGGAAAAACAAAAACGAGCTATAATAAAACGTGTTTTAGAAAGAGGAAACACTCAGGAGATTAATGAACTAATTAGTTTTTACGGGAAACAAGAAATATCTGCTGAATTGAAAAATATCGATAACAGCATATTCTCTTCTTTCAATAAAAACATCAGTGACTTTAATTTGTAAATTATTATGCAACTATATTTAAACACTGTTTCAAACCTGTTGTGGAAATCTTTAATTGAACTAATGAAACTAAACGAACTTAAAAACTTTCGTTTAGTTGGCGGAACATCTTTAAGTCTTCAACTGGGACATAGAAAATCAGAAGACATTGATATGTTTACTGATTCGGAATATGGAAGCATTGATTTTATTAAAATTGAGGAGGTTCTTAGAGAAAAATTCTCTTATGTAGATTAGTTGCCAAGTGATTTAATTGGAATGGGGAAGTCTTTTTTTATTGGAAATGAGGCTTCTGATTTAGTTAAATTGGATTTGTTTTATACAGATAATTTTGTTTTTCCATTAATTGAAGTTAATGAAGTTAGACTTGCCAGCATTAAAGAGATTGCAGCAATGAAGTTGGATATTATTGGGAGAGGAGGACGGAAGAAGGATTTTTGGGATTTTCACGAATTATTGGAAAAGTTCTCACTTGATGAGATGATTGAATATTATATCAAGCGATATCCGTACAATTTTAACAGAGAAGAGATTATTAAGGCACTAACAAACTTTGAAAATGCTGAATATGAATTTATTCCGATTTGCCTTAAAGATAAAGTTTGGGAAATTATTAAATTGGACATTGAAGAATTAGTTAAGAAATCATAGCCGAATGCCTGACTTTTTGCTAGTGCTAAATTATACACAAATGCCTGTTAATCGATTGATTAACAGGCATTTTTAGTAGCGGGAACGAGATTTGAACTCGTGACCTCCGGGTTATGAATCCGACGCTCTAACCACCTGAGCTACCCCGCCGTTTGAGGTTGCAAAAATAATAAACTTATTAAAACTTAAAACTTTTATTCTGAAATTTTTATTTCGTATTACTGTTTAATGCTTTCCCTTTACCAAACAGCTTAAACTTAGAAAACTGCGTGAGAAATAGTCCAAACATTACGATTATCATCCCAAATATTTTTGACACTTCAATGCTTTCTTTTAATATTATTAGCGCAGAAAGCGTTGTAACCACAGGAATTAAATTTGTAAATATGGAGGTTTTAGCAATTCCAAGTGTTCTAACCGCAGATGTATAAAACATAAAGGCCAATGTTGAACCAAAAACAGCCAAAGCAACCAAAGCTCCTACTACTTCCATTTTAGGAACAATTGTAAAAAACTCCCTAACATCAAAAATTAAAAATACAATCATAAACATAATTGCACCTAAGAAATTCTGAGCTGTTATTATCGTAATTGATGAATATTTTACAGTGAGTTTTTTCAAGAAAACAACATTAATTAAAGCAGATAATACAGCAAAGAAAAGCAACCCTACACCAAGCGGCGATGCGACAAATTTGAAGTCAGCATCTAGAATCATAACCAATACACCAAAAAAGGAAATTATAAAGCCAAAAACATTAATAAGTGTAATTTTCTCGCCGAATGCTATTAATCCAAGCAAAGGAGCAAAAAGCGGTATAGTGGCAATTATAACTGATGCCACTGTAGGAGAAACATATAATAATCCGAAATTTTCACCAATGAAATAACAAAAAGGAGTAAAGAAAGACAGCCAGAAAAATGCCATATAATCTTTCTTATCAATTTTTTGCCCCCACCCTTTTAACTTAACAATGGTAATCATCAAAACTGACGCTATTGTTAATCTAACAAACATTATTGTTAAAGGCCCATATACCTCAAATACAATTTTTGTCCATACATACGATATACCCCAAAAAGTTATTGCCAGTAGTAATAGTATGTATATATAATGTTTTCGTATGGTTTCCATATAAATTTTTCAGCCCGCAAAAGTAAGAATAAGATTCGGAATCTGTCACCTAAGTGCAATCTATTTCACAAAAATTGGATTTTGGGGGAGTGGTTATGGAAGGGTGACAGGAAGGTGACAGGAAAGTGACAGAAGGGTGACAGGAGGGATAATGTTACAATATGATAATGACTTAATTATCAGATAAATCTTGAATCCCTATCTCCGGAAGAGATAAATGTTTATAAATGAAGAGCATCACGCAACTACGCGCTGCGATGTGAAGATTATGATGGGCTTTGCAGTCTGGTGCCAGCGCAATTGGTGACCAACATGAAATAAACTATGGGTAAAAAAAATATTTTCACATAAATGTTAATTTTTACAAAATAGTCAAAAACATTTTCTAATTTTAAAAGAGTTAATCTGGTTAAAATATTCAATAACAAGCTTGATGTCAAGCATATACAAAATTCTAAAGAATAAAAAACATCAGATGAAAAAACCTATAATCGCTGCAATCCTTTTTGCAACTATTCTAAAACTATCAGCCCAAAATATTGAAGTCAATAGTGGTGTTAATTTAAATAGTTTCTATAGCTATAAGACTGTATATAATTCAATATCTGAAACAAAAATCGGATATAATATTGCACTAAGTTATCAAAACGCCAAACCTATAAAAACAATAATTAGTATTGGGTTTGAAAAATATAGTGGTGGTTTTGAAGCTTTAGAAAGCGGAGTAAATTACGGACGTTTTATCAACGCAGATATTGAAAAGAGTGTTGCTTCCTTGTGCATTATGCCTTTTAATTTTATTATTGCAGAAAAACTTGATTTGAATGTTGGGGCTGTTGTATCATACTTATTGAAAGAAAGTTTTCAAGGAGAATACAGTTGGTGGCAAGGAGGCGAAGGTGGCAGGTCTGATTTGCAGGATACATATCAGCAATATAGCAAAAAATGGCATTATGGACTAAAAATGCGAATAGCCTATAATTTGAATATGTCAGAAAATTTGTTTCTCACTCCACAATATCATACATATTTTGGAATCAATAATGAGTTTACACAATTCCCTAAAAAAGCAAAGTCTTTTAGAAATTATTTCTGTATTGGTCTTAAGATGATTATTCATTAAAAATTTATATCAAATAATTCACAGATGAAATTATGAGAAAAAAATTTTTTATTTTCTTGATTAGCATTATGGTAAGTGCTGCCAACACTTATGCCATGTCTGAAAATAGTGATTTGCCAAAGGCCGAGTCAGATTATAAAAAAAATAGTGCTTATCTTGAACTTGGGGGCAACGGAATACTATACAGTATTGGGTATGATAGATTATACAAAATCACCAATTATTCAAAACTTACACTCGGTTCAGGTTTAACATACATCTTTTCGGAATATTATAATAGACATAGACTATGGGCTTCTCCACAAATCAATTATTTAATAGGTGAAAAAAAATTCTTAGAAGTTGGTATTGGTTTAACTATTCCTGTTATTACGGATAATTACATTAATATGCCTCCTTTGATTGGATTTTACAGATTAGGATTTCGGTATCAAAGAGAAGATGGTGGGTTACAGTTCAGAATCGGATTAACGCCTATTTGCTTAGTATCAGAAAGCAGATTATCAATAGCACCTTGGGCGGGTATTTCAATAGGCTGGACATTTTAAACATTTTAATCCCATAAACGCTAAACACCAAATCATGCACCAAAAAGTAACTGGCAAAGTAGCATATACTGCAAAAGAAACTATTAGGTTTTGTAGTGCAGAGACTTATAATACCTTTACTATTGAGCTAGATTTGGCGTTCAGGGTTCGGCGTTTTTTGAATATCGGATTTGTTTAGAAAGGACATGGGAACCTCCGAAGAATGAGGAGTTTCCATCATCCTGGGGATAATTCCTCGCAAAAGCCGCAAAATCAAAAACACTCCAAAACTCCAAAGGCAGTTGCGAAATGATTTGGCGGTATGGATCTGGCTTTGCGAACTTCGCGGTTAAACTTTTGCGAGCTTTGCGTGGAACTTTTTCTTTTGAAAAAACTGCATACTATTTCAAAATAATAATTAACTAATTATTCAAGAACTAATCAATAGGGATGAAAACATATTATGTAAAACATTCGTTTCGCTCCTTCGGAGCTTGCTTATGAGAAATATACCGCCTGATTGGTTGTGGATTATTTAAGGATAAATTAAGGTATTGTTACAGGGAATCTTTTCCTGAGTGAAAAAACTTTTTAATTAATAAAATAAATTGTATATTGCAGCATAAGTTAATAGAAAAAACACCCAGATATGGCAAAGCTTGTGCAGTATACACTTGAGTTTCCAATACGTACATCATCAAAATTACTCTATTTAATGATAAGCACACCGGAAGGGCTATCGAGGTGGTTTGCAGATTCAGTTGATGTGAAAGATGATATCTTTATTTTTAAGTGGGAAGGCTCCGAGCAAAAAGCAAAAGTAGTAAGTCATAAAGAAAATGATTTTATCAAGTTTCAATGGCTAAATGAAAACAAGGATTATGTTTGGGAAATGAAAATTCAGCAAGGCTCTATTTCTACCGAAGTAGCACTAATTATAAGCGATTTTTCTGATCCTGCTGAGCTTGACTTTAATCAAAGGCTTATGTCTTCTCAGGTTACATTATTACAAAGGCATTTTCAAAGCGCTTAGAACTTATCTCAACCTTTCAATCCCCTTTTACTAAAAGCTGAACCAGCCTTGAACAATCTCCTTATGGTTACGAGAGTTCTTATGCTTAAACTCATTTAGCTTTGGGAAGTAGTTATAATCCTTCTCGTACTTAGAAACATTTTTTTGAATATCTTTCAGAGCAAATATTACTGTATCTAATTCGGCATCTTTCATTGTAGGATGAAGCGAAAGCCTAACCCAGCCGGGCTTATCAGATAAATCGCCTGTATTAATTTTAGAGGTTATCTGTTTTGAATGTTCGTAATCTACGTTTAATAAAAAATGCCCGTATGTTCCCGCGCATGCACAACCTCCTCTAACTTGAACTCCGTACATATCGCTAAGCAATTTAACCACAAGATTATAATGAATTTTTTCAAAGTAAAAAGAAATAACACCTAGCCTTTCCCTTTGCTTATCAGCAAGAATTCTTAATTCAGGAATTTTATCTAATTCTGCAAATGCTTTTTCAAGTAACTGTTTTTCTCTGCCTAATATATTGTCAACATCCATTTGATTCTTTAATTCAATGCATAGGGCTGTTCTAATGGCCTGCAGAAACCCCGGTGTACCACCATCTTCTCTGGCTTCAATATCATCAATGTATTTATATTCACCCCATGGATTTGTCCAATCAACTGTGCCACCCCCCGGATTATCAGGTATAGTAGCATGATAAAATTGTGAATCAAAAACAAGGACACCGGAAGATCCCGGACCTCCTAAAAACTTATGAGGAGAAAACATTACAGCGTCTAATTTCTCCATTGGATCATCCGGATGCATGTTAATATTCTCATAAGGTGCAGAAGCAGCATAATCAGCCAAACAAACTCCATCATATTCATGCATTACTTTGGCGAGCTGATGTATTGGGGTATGCAAACCTGTAACATTGCTGCAAGCAGTAAAAGACCCAATTTTTAATTCTCTGTCTTTGTATTTTTCTAACTGAATTCTTAATTCCTGTGGATCTACCAAAAGATCTTTATTAGGATTTAAAACTACAACATCTGCTATTGTTTCAAACCACGATGTGTGGTTTGAATGATGTTCCATGTGCGACACAAACACCACCGGCCTTTGCCTGTCTTTTAAGCACTTATTATTGTTTAAAGAACCGCAAATTCTTAATCCTAAAATTCTTTGAAACTTATTAATTACAGTAGTCATACCACTACCGGCAGTAATTAAAACATCATCTTTGCCTGCATTAACATGTTGCTTAATTATGCTCTGTGCAAGATGGTATGCATTAGTCATTAAATTTCCGGTTTCACTTGCTTCTGTATGAGTATTTGCAACATATGGTCCGAAATTATTACTTATAGCTTCTTCAATTGGTCTATAAAGTCGTCCGCTCGCAATCCAATCTGCATATATAAGCTTCTGCTTTCCATACGCAGTTTGATATTCAGCATCTACACCAATAATGTTCTTTCTAAATTTGGAGAAGTATTGTTCAAGATTTTGCATCATTATTTTTTTATGCAAATTTTGTAAAAAAAATTGAATTAAATTAGCCTTCCGTAAAATCAATATTCATTAAGAACAAATTCTGACTATTTTCGTTATAAATATTAACAATTCATAATCACTATTGGAATAATTTTTGATATTTATTACCTGTTTTTCAGCACATTACAATAATATTATTATTATGAAAGCCAACCGTTTATTCAAATACATCTTCATTATCGCATTTGCTATTTGTTATACAACCAATGCTAATGCGCAAGGTTTTGGTAGAAACAAACCCAATTATACGACCTTCAACTATAAATTATTTCAATCGCCAAATTTCGAATTTTATCACTACTTCGAAAATGACTCTGTAATAAATGCAATCGCCAACACTTATGAAAAATGGTTTGTTCGTCACCAGCAAATATTCAAAGACACATTCGAAGAGCGCAACCCAATTATTATATACGCAAATCATCCTGATTTTCAGCAAACAGCTGCCGTTGGCGGAAGCATAAGCATTGGCACTCAGGGCGTTACAGAGGCATTGAGAAACAGGGTTGTAATGCCTGTTTTGGAAACGAATTACCAGACCGACCATGTAATTGGGCACGAGCTTGTTCACGTGTTTCAATTCAGAGCAATGTTTGTTCACGACACTCTTGGATTAAATTCCATTAGGAATTTGCCGTTATGGTTAGTTGAAGGAATGGCTGAGTATTTTTCAATTGGAAGTGTTGATGCACATACTGCCATGATTATGAGAGATGCATGGTATAATGATGATTTCCCGTCATTAGAAGATATGACAAGGAATTATAAATTCAACCCTTATCGTTTCGGACATAGTTTTATAGCATTTGTTGGCAGAACTTGGGGCGACTCCCTAATTGCCCCGTTGTTTAGAAACACAGCACGACTTGGCTATGAAAGAGGAATTGAAAGAGTTGTGGGCTTACCGGGAAAAACTGTTTCAAACATATGGAAACATGCAATTGAAAGTCACTTTTCTCCAATGGCTGAAGATTCTTTAAGACATGTACCTGTTGGGGATAAAATAATTACCCAGAAAAATGCCGGAAGAATAAACATTTCGCCTTCTTATAGTCCTAATGGTGAAAATGTTGCATTTTTCTCAGAGAAAGACTTGTTTTCGATAGATCTGTTCATTGCAGATGCTCACACAGGAAAAATTAGAAGGAAACTTTCCAGCTCGTTGCGAAATAGCGATATTGACGGATTTAATTTTTTCGAATCGGTTGGAACATGGTCGCCGGATGGGAAAAAATTTGCATATGTTATTGTAAAAAAAGGTGTAAATCAAATTGTAATTACCAGTCTTAATAACCGTTTTAGAAGAGATAAACATATTAAGGTAGACGGTGTTGGAGCTCTCAACAACCCAACCTGGTCGCCGGATGGAGAATACATGGTTTTCAACGGACTTGCCAATGGAGTTTCAAATTTGTACAAACTCAAAATAAAAACAGGAGAAGTTACAAACCTCACCAACGACAGGTTTTCATACATTCATGCAAAATGGTCACCCGACGGAAAATATCTGGTTTTCTCAACCGACAGGCCACAAACTGCTCAATTAGAAAAAAACAATAACTTTAATTTCAACCTGGCAATGATGAACGTTTCCACAGGAGAGATAAAAGTTTTTGACATTTTCCCAGATGCAGAAAACGTTAACCCTGTTTTTTCACCCGACCAGAAAGGGATATATTTTCTATCAAATAGTGATGGCTTTAGAAACCTATATTACTATGAATTAGAATCAGACGACCTTTATAGGCTTACCGATTATTTCACAGGCATTAGTGGAATTACGCATTTATCGCCGGCAATTACCGTAGCTCAATCAACAGGAGAGATTGCATACAGCTATTATTCTAAAGGTGATTATGTGATAATTAATGCTAAACCTGAAGAATTTAGAAGGGTAAAAGTCGACCCGCTTCACACAGACTATACTGCAGCTACTTTGCCTCCACTTGACAGGCAAGGAACAAAAATTGTCGACAAGCAACTTGCTCAGGAACCCACTAGATTTCAGCTACCAAAGGATTCTGTGGCCATGATAAAATACAAACCAAAATTTGCACTAACCTATATTGGCAACACAGGGGTTGGAATGTCGACCAACAGATATGGAACAGGAATGTCGGGCGGAGTTTCAATGCTCTTTAGTGATATTGTTGGTGAAAACCAATTATACACAATGCTTGCCATAAATGGAGAAATATATGATTTTGGAGGAGTTTTAGGATATTCGAATCAAAAGAGAAAAATTATCTGGGGTGGATATGCATCTCATATTCCTTATGTTTTTGGCGGTATCAGATGGCTTTATGATGAAATTGTAATTGATGGACAAAGAATTCCAGTTGAGAATTTACAATATGTAATACAAAGAACATTTGAAGACCAGATAACAGCTTTTGGTTTATATCCAATCAGCACAACCAGAAGAATAGAGCTAAGCGGCAGTTGGGCTTGGTATTATTATCGACTGGATGCTTTTAACAGATATTACTACAATGATGGTGGATATTACATTTTTTTGGGTGAAGAGAGAGAAAGGTTACCGGCACCTGATGGCTTTTCCTTGCAAAGGTTAGGAATTGGATATGTGGGCGACAATTCATATTTCGGACTTGCTTCTCCAATGAAAGGTCAAAGGTATAGGATTAATGCGGAAAAATATTTTGGGCGCGTTGACATGGTAAGCTTAACGGCAGACTATAGATGGTATTATTTCTTTAATCCTCTAAGCATTGCCCTTAGAACTACCCATTACGGCCGCTGGTTGATTGATGAGAAAAAAGATGATTTGTTTTATCCTCTGTTTTTAGGATATCCGGGATTTGTTAGAGGTTATGAATATTCTGCAATATATTACAGAGAGAGAAGCACTGAGGGTGACAATTTCTTTTTGAAATATATAGGCGACAGAGTATTATTGGCAGGTTTCGAGCTTAGGCTGCCTTTTACCGGACCCGAAAGACTGGCTTTAATAAAAAGTGGATTTCTATTCACCGAACTTGCCTGGTTTGTTGACGGCGGAGTTGCATGGAGTGAAGGCCAGACTATAACATTCAACACCAATAAACTCACACCCGATAAAAGAGTGCCTGTTTTCAGTACAGGACTTTCTATAAGAATTAATCTGCTAGGCGCATTAATTATAGAGCCATTTTATGCATTTCCTTTTACAACAACAGAATTTAATCACAAAAATGGAACTTGGGGACTAAACTTTATTCCCGGATGGTAAAATGATTATAATATTTTAAGTTAAAAAAATGGGCTTCAAATTTTGAGTCCATTTTTTTATAAGCATTACTACGATTTTTTATCAATTATTTAAATTAATTTTTTAGTTTTGCCTCTGCAATTTAAAATTTAAATCTTAAAACTATGACAGACAAAATGAACAAGACTTTAAGGGATTCAGCCGCAATGCGTTGGCTGGTGATGTTGCTCATTAGCGGTTTAATGTTTGCAACCTATTATTTCCAGGATTTCTATGCAGGGTTGAAAGACTTGATGGAGTCAGAATTTGGCTTTACAAGTGAACAGTTCGGTAGAATTATTGGGTTAACAACCATAGCCAACGTGGTAGGTATGATTATCGTTGGGGGTATTATTCTTGATAAATTTGGTATTCGCGTTGCTGGTTTTATGTTTGGGGGCTTGGCTGCTATGGGTGGTCTTGTTTCTGCATTAACTGCTTCTGGTGTAATTTTTAGCGGCAATCCGCTTCTTGGTTTAATTATCGGTAGAATTTTATTCGGTATCGGTCTTGAAGTAGTTTGCGTTATTGTTATGCGTGCCATTGTGAAATGGTTTAAAGGATACGAAGTGGCTCTCGCAATGGGTATAAACATGGGCTTCGGACGTCTTGGGTCTGCACTTGCTATCGCAATTTCTCTTGATATTGCTGGTGGTGTTGTTTCTCCTGCAGTAACATTTGCAGCTACGCTTATCGGTATAGCTATGATAATGTTCACTATCTATACTTTCCTTGATTATAAAATCGACAAACAAGATAAGAAAATTGCCGGTGCATCTGATACCAAAGCTGAGGCATCAGAAGATTTCAAATTCTCAGACCTTATCAAGCTGGTTAAAAACAGTTCTTTCTTATACATCACATTATTGTGTGTAGCGTTCTATTCAGCTGTTTTCCCATTTATCCAATATGCACCTGACCTACTAGTAAATAAATTTGGATTTACTTATGTATTGCCTTTAGGTGGAGACGTAACTCTTTTTGGAAGCAAATCTATAGGTAACGCTTTTGTATATGTAGTAGTTTTTGTTTTTGCTTTAAGTTTCACTCTTATTCCAAACAACATAAGCAAAGGAAAAAGATTAGCAAGATTAATTATTCTAGCTTTATTCGCTGTTATTGTATACATAAACAAAGATCTTATTGGTATTTGGTTACAAAACGGACCAAAAACAGCTGCTCTTATCCCACTTGGAACTATCATCTTTACTCCGATTTTTGGTAGTATTGTAGATAAAAAAGGTAAAGCAGCGTCTCTTATGATGCTTGGAGCATTACTTCTTATTTTTGCTCACGTTGCGCTTTCACTATCTTCAAGCCCTATATTTGCTTACTTTGGATTATTAAGCCTTGGTATTGCATTCTCTCTAGTGCCTGCAGCTATGTGGCCATCTGTTGCTAAAATTGTTCCTGAAAACAGACTAGGTACTGCTTATGCTTCTATGTTTACAGTTCAAAACTGGGGATTAGGTTTATTCTTCTGGGGAATTGGTGCATTATTGATTGCTATTCCTGTAAATAAAGACACTAAAAACGAAATTGATGAATATAGAGCAAGCTTTGTCGTTGTGGATAATGAGGATGCTTTTCATCTATTTGGTTATATTGAAGATAAAGTAAATCAAGAATTCTCTGATAGTATTAACATAGAAAAAGTTAATTTGATTTTGCCTGATATTCAAAAAGAAATTTACGAAGTTTTTAATGTTAGAACAAAAGAAGAAGTAACTGAAACATTACAAAATATAAGAGAACAATTACTTTCTATTGCCAAAGAGAGAAATGATTCTGAAGAATTAAAAAAAGTTGAAGATGAACTAGATGGTCTAAAAGAAAGTCTAGAAAAAAACGGTAAATTATCGGGTGGAGAAATTAGCCAATTAGTTAAACTTATGCAAGCAAATGACATATTGAAATATTACGATTACAAAATTCCAATTCTAGTTTTGGTATTCTGTGGTTTGATTTCAATATTCCTAGCCTTCAAACTTAAGAGAGCTGACAAGAAACAAGGTTTTGGACTTGAGCTGCCAAACGTTAAAAAATAGTTTTCTTAAACTTTATAAAAAAGCCTGCAGTAAAGTAACTGCAGGCTTTTTTATTTTTACGTTTTATAATGTTATTTTCACACCAAAAACACCCTATACATAACCGCCAACCCCAAACCTCCTTATAATTATCCGCGCCCCCAAACTATCCCCTTATACCCTTATACCCTATACCTTATACCCTATACCCTATACCCTATACCCTATACCCTATACCCTATACCCTATACCTTATACCTTATACCCTATACCCTATACCCATCCTACCTAAAACCTCCACCTGATTTGAGCTTTTATTTCGCTTCTTGTATTTCCTTGAATTTCATCAAGGCCAGAGCCAATTGTAGTTCTATTGGAATAATATGTCTGAGCATATCTTACATAAAGGTCTATATTTCTTGTAAGGCGATATCTTAGTAATAAATATGCTCTACTTCCTTTATCACTGTAAAATGGAAAAGAGAAAGCATATAGAACATCATTTTCATAAGCATAAATCCTTGAATCGTAACCATCTGTATCAAACAATGCATATCTTACCGTTACACCCCACGGAGTTGATTTTGACTTATAAACAACATCTTGATAAATCAAATATCCTGTTTCCTGAGTTTCACCAAAATTGTAGTAATTCAGTTCAATTCTGTTTTTAAGAGTGATTGTTGGCGTGACTGCTATACTTGTATTAAACCTTAAATTTTGTCTAACTGCATCATCAAGATATCTGATATTAGTTTCCTCTCTGGTGTTGAGCGGTTTGTTTTTTATCTTGTATCTAACGTACATTTCCACTCCCCTTCTTGGCCTGTGGTTTATTTGAATTAAATAATCGTACCCTTGAGAAGGAGAATAAGTTCTATACTTCATCCATGGAAACGAAAAATGGTCGGCGTATGCTGAAATACTCCATTCTCTTGAAAATCTAGCTTGAAGACCAAGATACAGCCCTTTCTCATTATAAGTTCTGGAATTCTCACCAAAAGCAGCACTATACATTGATTGGTAATCAGCTGTAATATCTCTGTGAATAGCCGACAGAGACAGTACTTGTCCAAGACTCATCATTACACCATTTAGCAATGCATGACCACCATTTTCGCTTTGAGCATATTCGCCAAAGAAATTGAAATTTCTGAAGATATAATTATAATCCAATCCAAAAACGTAGTTGCTTTTTGAATTAAAGTCAAACTGATTGTAGTAAGATAGGTTTCTTTTAAAATTGGCATCGAATTCTTGATAATATCCGGTTGCTCCAATTGAAAGATTTCCAAAATTATATTTTAAGTTACCTCCTGCCATCATTTCACCGAGGGCATTTTTATATTCAAGTTCGCGAGGGGTACGATGATTTCCTGATGTATAAAGACTTGAAAACTCAAGATCTTCTTGGTCAAGAGTATCAGTTGGAAGCATATTTGCATCAATTCTTTTGTAAGAGAAAAAAGTAGAAACTTCAAGATCGCTAAACCTCAATGTAGCGCCCACACCTCTCATGAAATTCTGCTGATCAACAGAAGTGTACTGTCTGAATCCTAGTGCATTTTTCTTAACATTAATTGCGTCTGCACTTTTGCCAAAAGCTAAGCCTGTCCAAAGCGCCAAACCTTGTCCGAATTGAGCTTGAAAATCACCGAGAGCAAGAGTTTTTAACTTACCAAATTCCCTCAAATACACATGGGCAGAATAAAAATCGTAACCATAAGGCTGAGAACCTCTGAAAAATTCCTCTCCCGGATTTTTCTGGGCAGTCATTCCAATACTGATATTATTATAATAGGTAAACCTATACCTTTGGTATAGCCTATAAGGACTGCCTAAGTACCTGGCATTTGGATTAGCTTCCAAATCTTCTGGTTCTATTGGTGAAAATCCTTTTTGCTCTTCAAGGATTCTCTGATACCTGAGAAAGAATTGACTTTTACCATTTTTGATTATATCATTTAGGGTTATTTGTCTTTTGGCAACACTTTCAGCAACCGTAACATATGGCAAAATAAGTTGAATAGTTTCAAAATCAAAGCCATCAACTGTTTGTAGTTCGTATATACTCAGCAGCCCACCATATTCGGCTCTGTGATTCAATAAATTATTAATCTGGATTTCATTTAAAAATATTAACCTTCTTAGGTCGTCTGCTCTGGCTGTGTTAAGATTAATAGGATTTTGAATAAAAACTTCCAGCTGTTCAATAAAATCCGAAATATCAATATCATCTCCAGCTTCAAGGTCTTCAAAAACACTTTCAATTCTTTCAATTATTTGTTCATTACTACTACCTTCTTCGGCTTCTTGCTGAATGGGAATAACAGGAGGTTGAATAGAATCATTCTCAGTCTGGGCAAGTGAAGGAGCTGCTACAAGGCAGAAAATAAAAATTAATAACCCTGCTGCTTTATAGGCAAATTCTTTAAATAATCTGATAATTTTTAAGAGCATATCCTTGATTATTTAAATTGATAAATCAGACTAAACTGGGGAGAGTAGCCAAGTATATGATGGTAAGATGAAGAGAGATCAAGTTGAAAGTTGCTGAATTCCAGCCCAAAGCCAAATGAATTTGACATAGGATTAGTTCCGACGCCAACTCTTAGATAGATTGGATCTATCACTCTGTATTCCAAGCCTGCTTTATAAACAGCTTCAAGATTAATATCCTTTTCTGTTTCAAAAATAAAAATCACCCTATCGGAAAAAGTATAAGAAAAACCACCTCTCATTATTGTAGGAATTCTTTCTCCGTCATAATCAGCAATTTTTGTTCTGGTTGGATTGAACAGATGAAACCCAATATGCAGATTTTCGATTAATTCATAAATAACGCCCATCTCGACAGTAACGCTGGACTTGCTACCATAATCCTCCCCAATTGAAAGATGATGATAGTTTAGTTGAACACCGGCAGAGAACCTTTCTCCGAACATCCGAGAGTATGCCAATCCGACTTTATTTTCATTATATAATGAATATCCAAAATGCGTGAAGCTAAGTCCAAAAACACCGCCGGCAGCAGGAACAGCCAGAGCACCGGCCCCAAGAGTAAGGTCTGGGATTAGATATCTGTTTTCTGCGTAAACACCAGCAGTTATATTATCAATTCTTGCAAGACCGGCTTGATTATGACTAACTGCCCACAAATCGAACAAAGTAATTGCAGCATTCCCCATTCCTGCCTGTCTACCTCCAAACAGATAATTTTCATTAGCGGCATATAATTTCAATGAGATTGAAACAATGCAAAACAGCACAAAGATTTTTTTCATCCGTAAATAATACGTTTTAATTTGTCGGATGGAACTCGCATGATGATTTTCATCCTTGTTTGTGTTTAACGAATCATGCTCGTTTCATAATGAATATTTTAAAAATTAAAACCGAAACATCATATATATGACGTTTCAGTTTGAATTATCGGATTGCAATTTACAACAAATAAATTAAAAAACCTCAGTAAAGCTTTTAAACTCTGAACTTAAAGTTTTCTTTCTTAAGGTCTTCATTTGCTTGAATAACCTTTTTCTTAAGGTCTTGCTTAAACTTCTCAAGTTTCTTTCTAACGCTAGAATCGGTATGTGCAATAATCTGAGTTGCAAGAATTGCAGCATTTCTAGCACCGTCAAGAGCCACAGTAGCAACAGGAATACCAGCCGGCATTTGAAGAATTGACAATATAGAATCCCAACCGTCAATCGACAATGAAGATCTTACAGGCACCCCAATAACAGGTAAAATTGTGCTGGAAGCAACAACCCCGGGCAAATGAGCTGCACCACCTGCTCCGGCGATGATTACCATTATACCACGTTTATGAGCATTTTCAGCAAATTCAATTACTTTATCAGGCACGCGGTGCGCTGATAATGCATTCAGTTCAAAAGGAATTTCTAATTCGTCAAAAAATTTTGCAGCTTCCGACATGATTTTCATATCTGAAGTACTGCCCATAATGATACTTACTAATGGCTTCATCTGAATAATTGATTAATTGTTACACAATAAATTTTTCTATTTGGCAGATTTGTTCTACCACATTTACCAAGCAAAAATATACAAATTTGAAATCATTTTATGATAAAAAAGAAGCGAAATTTATTAATAATTCATAACAACAGAATTAGCATATTTAAACATATCTCTTAAATCTTTTCCGTAAATTTGCTTTTTAAAAAACTATTAACATGAAAAAGTTTATTATTGCTTTCATAATTATTGCTACTACAATAACAACTGCCACATCACAAAATACTTCTGAGAAATATTCCAGAGTTAAAATACACCTTGAAGGAAGAAGTATTATTGAATTAGCAAGTGTCGGGATTGCTTTGCAACCTTTTGATTTCAAAATTGGTGAATTCTTTACAGGCGAATTTGCTGAATTTGAAATTCAAAAAATAAAAGACTTAAACTTCAAAATTGATGTTTTAATTGAAGATATGTCAGCTTATTATCAGGAAAGAAACAAAGGCCTTGATAAAAATGTCGTTTTACAAGAAAAAAGATTAGAACTTAAAGGCTCCAAATACCCTGTACCAGACAACTTCACATTAGGCTCAATGGGTGGATTTCATACATACTCAGAAATGATAGCCGACATAGACCAAATGAGAGAACTATTCCCCAACCTTATTAGTTCTAAAACAGCAATTAGCGAAACTCTAAGTATTCAAAACAGGCCTATCTACTGGGTAAGAATGTCAACAAACCCAGAGATAGAAACCGACAAACCGAAGGTATTATACACCGCACTGACTCACGCAAGAGAGCCCGCAAGTATGCAGCAAATGCTTTATCATATGTGGTATCTGCTTGAAAACTATGGCACTGACCCAGAAGTTACATATCTGATTGACAACCTTGAAATGTATTTCGTACCCTGTGTTAATCCTGATGGATATATTTATTGCCAAACAACACATCCAAGTGGTGGAAGTATGCACAGAAAAAACATGAGAGTAAATTCTGACTCAAGTATAGGAGTTGACCTAAACAGAAATTTTGGTTATATGTGGGGATATGATAACCTTGGCTCTTCGCCAACACAATCATCATTGACTTATAGGGGAACAGGCCCATTTTCAGAGCCTGAGACTCAAAACGTTAAAATCCTTGCTGAAACTTTTAATTTCTCTTTAGCGCTCAACAATCACACATATAGCGACCTACTTATTTATCCTTGGGGATATGAAGATTTGCTTACACCTGATTCTACAGCTTTTATAAAATTTGCTCAACTGTTGACAAAAGAAAATAACTATACTTATGGAACATGTTATCAAACCTTAGTATATTTTGCAAATGGAGGATCAGACGATTGGTTTTATGGAGAACAAGCTACCAAAAATAAAGTATTTGCTTTTACTCCGGAAGCCGGTTCGCCTGCTGATGGATTTTGGCCAGCAATGAATAAAATTATTGACATTTGTGCTGGACACGTATTTATGAATAATGCACTTGCACACCTAGCATTATCTTATGCTGAAATTACCGATACAAGCCCAAAATACATAATTGATCATACAGCAACTGTTTCAGTTGAAGTTACAAACCTAGGATTAAACAATCCTGCTAATTACACAGTAACAGCTTTTGCTATATCTGACAATATTCTAAGCGTAAGCAATCCTATTGTGCTAACAGATATGGAATTGCTTGACACAGCTACTGCTGAATTTACAATAACATTAGATCCTTCTGCAACTGATGGCGATAATATTGAATTAATTATTTCAACATCTAATGGAGCTTACGAATGGGAAACCCCAATTACCAAGTATTTCGGAGTACCTCAGGTTGTGTTTTTTGATCCTTGCGACAATATGGATTATTGGACTAGCATGAAGTGGGGTGTTAGCACCTCAGTATATTTCTCTGAGCCTGGTTCCATAGCTGATAGCCCTTCAGGAAATTATACAAGTAACCAAAACACCAGCATTACTAGCAAGGCAGCTATTGATCTTACAAATTATATTGTAGCAACACTAAGCTTTATGACCAGGTTTAATGTTGAGAAAGACTGGGATTATGTTCAATTACTCATTTCTGATAATAATTGGGCAACATGGCACCCTCTAAGTGGCAAATATACACAAACTGGAAATCAGGTGCAGGCGCCCGGGCAACCAATATATCATGGAAATCAGGATGAATGGGTTTTAGAAGAGATTGATATTACTGAATTTACTGGCTCAGAAGTATGGCTTAAATTTGTTTTTGTTTCTGATGGATATGTAAATCTTGAAGGATTTTATTTTGATGATTTAATGATAATGGCATTGGAGAAAAAAGAGGATGATGACGATGATGATGACAACAATATATCAGAATTCAATCCTAATGCGAGTATTGTTTATTACAACTCAAATTCTGAACAAATAATTATTAGGTTTCCTAGTCAGAGAGTTTTTGGAAATATCAATGTTATGATAACTGACGCTTCAGGTAAAATAATAAATAGCAAAAACTACAGCGATGTATTTGAACTGTCTATACCTTTTTCAAAGCAGAAGCCGGGCACTTATATAGTTAATATATCAGGAGATTATAGCATAAGTACAAAAATAATTGTAGTAAATTAGTTTTGACAATGGTAGGCATTGATGCAGGTTCCTTATCAATTAAGGTCGCATTCAGAGAGAACGGACACATAAAATATTTCAGGAAAGAACATTCGGGAGAGCCATTAGCTGCCTTTGAAGAGTTAATTTCAGAAAATTCTTTTTCATTGAATAATGATAAAACCATTATAACAGGGAAATATTCTTCATTACTATCTAAGAAGTACAACATTCCGATAATATCACCAATTTACTGCCTTGTTAAAACTCTTGACAAACAAGAGTTTGACGATGTAAAATACTTTATAGATATTGGGTCGTCGGGTTTATCAGTAATTGAGGTAAAAGAAGGGAAATTTCACAGATACGATACCAATTCCTTATGTGCTGCAGGAACAGGAGCCTTTCTTGATCAGCAGATGTCAAGGATGGGACTTACTTATGATGCCATTCAGAATATTCCAATTATTGAAAATCCGCCAAGCGTAGCATCACGATGTGCGGTGTTTGCAAAAAGCGACCTTATCCACAGGCAACAGCAAGGTTATAGCATTGATCAACTTTGGAATGGCTTGGTTAAAGGACTTGCGGAATCGGCATTTACAACTTTATTTAGAGGGAAAATTATCAATAATAATGTTTTTCTGATTGGAGGATTGGCAAATAATAAGATTTTTCTTCACTTTTTTCAAAAATTACTCAACAACAGCAGCTTGATAGTTGCTGAAAACCCCGACTTCTTTCTTTCAGGTTCGCTTATAAAATTTCTTAACAACCCAAAACACCTCAATGAACTCAAATCAATAAGCAAGGATGCCTACAATGCTGCTTATGAAATGCCTTTATCATTTAAAAACAGAACCGAAAAGGCTCACACTCACTATTTAGACAGCTTAAATAATGAAGTGGATATTTGGAATCTTGAAAGCAATGAAACTTATGATGTTTTTGCTGGCTTAGATATTGGGTCTACAAGCACAAAAATAGCTGTTCTCAACAAAGACGGCAATATTCTATTCGGGCTTTATACAAGAACAAAAGGCAACCCAATAAATGCTTTCAAAAATTTGCTTGAAGGAATTACCTTATTGCAAAATGAAAGAAATATCAAATTCAATTTTAAAGGATTGGGAACAACAGGTAGCGGTAGGAAACTTGTTGGTCAGTTTGCAGGTGCCGATATAGTTAAAAATGAGATTACGGCTCATCTTAAAGGTGCTATTAAGGAGTTTCCTAATGTGAAAACAATATTTGAGATTGGAGGGCAAGATTCAAAGTACATTTTTGTTGAAGACGGTTGGATGAAAGATGCAAACATGAACTATGTTTGCGCAGCAGGAACAGGTTCATTTTTGGAAGAGCAAGCAAGAAACCTAAATATAGCTCTCGACGACATTCCTGAATTCTGCAAAAATGCCCGACCTCCAATTTCAAGTGACAGATGTACTGTTTTCATGGAGCAAGATGCCAATCAGTTATTAACAAATGGCTATGGAAGAGATGAGGTAATGTCATCAATTCTTTACTCTGTGTGTAAAAATTATTTAAATAGAGTAGTTCAAAACAGAACAATTGAAGAGCCTATTTTATTCTTAGGTGCAACCGCAAAGAACTCAGGTCTTGTTGAAGCATTTGAGAATGTAATTGGGAAAAAAATACAGACATCCCAATATAGTCACTTAATGGGCTCTATTGGAATTGCTGAAATGCTTAGAACAAATCCACCCTCAGAAACATCTTTTAAAGGTCTTGAAATTAAAAACAAAGAAGTTAGTCTAACCGAAGATAACTGCCTACTTTGCAATAATAAATGCCTCATTACATATATGAAGATAGAAAATGAAACAACAGAATCTTCGTGGGGATATATGTGCGGGAAAGAGCCTGATGCTGAAACTATCAAAACCAACAATCATCTTGATGCTTACAAGCATTTATCAAGAACCATAAACTCAAAAAATGTTTTATCAGATGCACCTGTAAAAGCATATTTACCTAGGGCATTACAGTATTTTACATACCACCCTTTCTGGCGAACGTTTTTTAGTGAGCTTAATATAAATCTTATTCCTACTCCGGAATCTAATGAAGAAATAAATTCACTTGCAAAAACATATGCTTTGTCTGACTTTTGTTATCCTCTTAAACTTGCAATAGGACATGCTATGTATTGTTTGAAGCATGCGAATTTACCTGTCATAATTCCTTTTCACATTCAGGATACAGCAAATCCTAAAGCGTTAAACTCATACTTCTGTCCATTATCTCAGGCTTTTCCTTCAATTTTAAAAAGTGCACTTGGTTATAACAACATTAATGCAGACAATATAATTTGCCCCGTAATTGATTTTTCGAAAAATGAAGATTATAACATACAGCAACTCGAAGAAACAATTGGCAAATCATTTGGGATATCAAGCAAAAAAATTAAGCATGCATTTCGTATTTCGAAAGAAAAAGATAGCTCCACTAAAACAGAGCTAAAGAAATATGGAAAAAACTTTATCGAAGAGAGAAATACAGGAAAACCCAGATTTGTAATTCTTGGAAGAGGATATAACATACTTGACCAGACAATTAATTTGGGAATCCCTTCAACTGTTGCAAGATATGGGTATGAAGTAATTCCGATGGATATTTTACCTGTAAACAGGGAAGATATAACTGAAGAGTACAGAGATATGTATTGGTCATACGGCCAAAGAATTGTTGTTGCATCAAAATACATTAAGGAGAGAGAAGATTTATTTCCTATTTTTCTTTCAAACTTTAGTTGCGGCCCCGATTCCTTTTTGCTAAATGCATTTGAAGAAATTATGGGTTCTAAGCCATCGTTAATTCTTGAATTAGACGAACATGGCGGGGATGCAGGTTATATGACCAGACTTGAGGCGTATTTCGACAGAGTGGAACATTATTTTAGTTCCAAAAAAAGCAACATTACAGAAGTAAAAATTGAAAGCAAGATAAAAAATTCATTTGCCGGCAGCAAAGTATATATTCCACCAATGCATCCAATAGGCTGTCGACTTGTAAGTGCGTCTTTAAGAGCTTATGGGATAGATTCTGTGCCACTCGTTAAAGAAGATATTGAAACATTTACAAAGGGGAGCGCATTTGTAAGAGGTTCTGAATGTATGCCTGCAACTTCTACTATTGGGGCATTTTTAGACAAGATTTCAAAAGAGAATGGCAGTGCAGCCGATAATGCAGCCCTTTTTATGCCATGTGCAAGTGGTCCGTGCAGGTTTGGACTATACGCAAGACTTCACAACAAGATTCTTCAAAACAGCAATATAAATGCCTCAATAATATCACCAAGTTTCGACGATAATTATGGAGATATAAAAGGCGCAATGAGAGTGCATTTTTTGAAAGCAATGATAGTTTCTGATGTTATTTTCAAACTTGGTTGTAGATTAAGGCCATATGAGAAAGAAAAGGGATCGGTTGATGAAATTCTTGAAAATGCCATTAAAAACATGGAAGATGTTTTTGAAAAAAAACAAAGCATTTCTGATGCTTTACGAAATTTGAATTCAAAACTTAAAAAACTAGATTATACAAACGAGAAAAAGCCTTTAATTGGAGTTGTAGGCGAAATTTATGTTAGAAACTCTCCGTTTTCTAATTCCTATTTAGTGAAAAGTATTGAAGATAATGGCGGAGAGGCATGGGTTGCCCCTATGATGGAATGGATACATTATTCTGCTGAAATGAAAACATCCAAGAACATTCTTGACTTTTTCTCTAATTTTATTTCAAACAATTTTACTATAATTCTCGAAAATAAGTATCAAAGAATTTTTAGTAAGTTTTTATCTGACAGAAAAGAACCTCCGATCAAAGAGATAATGAACATTGGAAAAAAGTTTGTGCCCGTTGAAGTAGAAGGCGAGCCTGTTCTGACAATTGGCAGAGCTATTGGTTTTGTCGACCAAGGAGCAAAGCTTGTTGTGAATGTTTCTCCATTTGGTTGTATGCCAGGACAAATTTGCAGCTCTGTGTTTAAAGATGTTTCGAATAAATATAATATTCCAATAGTGTCGGTATTTTATGATGGCGAAACCGATTTTTCTGATTTAATTGGAACCTATATTAGTAACTCATTATAGAAAAAGATTGTATGAATTGAAACCTTAACTGCCGACTGCCGACTATCGACTGTCGACTGTTGACTGCCGACTTAACACTATCATATGAAATGGTTGATTGAATTTCTCGAAAAGAACCAAATACCTTGTCAGTGGAAGTATCTTACAGGATATGATTGCCCTGCATGCGGATTACAAAGGGGAGTTATAGAACTTTTTAAAGGAAATATACTGGAAAGCATTTTTGTTTATCCGGCATTATTGCCTATGATTCTTTCATTTTTGCTAATTTTCGTACAAGCATACAGAAAAGATAAATTATCTTTTTTGTTTTTAAAAATTTCTATTATTTTTACACTAACTTTAATGTTTGCAAATTTCATTTACAAGCTATTTTAATTACAAACTAAAAACCAAATTTTATGGAAGTTAAAAAACCAAATGCACCATCAGCAGTAAAAGCATTAGTATTCGGAATTATCTCATTGGCAACAATGTGCTTACCAATTGTTCCTCTTGTATTTGGAATTCTTGGTTTTAATTTCGGCAAAAAAGCAGTAAACGAATGCACATCAAATCCTGAAGCTTATGGCGGTGAGGGAATGGGCAATGCAGGTAAAATTATGGGTCTTATCGGACTTATTATTGGAGCTGTAGGAATCGTAGTATGGATTTTCTACTTCTCTGTTTTAATTGCATTATTTACTGGCGCATCTTATTATGGCTATTAATTAATTGTCATAATTTACAAAAAGAGGCCGTCTCATAAATCGAGGTGGCCTTTTTTTTATTAAAAAGCGCTCTTTATTCTATGAATAAATTCATCGAAAATATTCAAATTTGAGGCAACAATCTCTTTCCCGAATATAAAATCGCCTCCTCCTTTAAAGTCAGTTACATTGCCTCCTGCTTCTTCAACAATTAGACTTCCTGCAGCTACATCCCAAGGGTTAAGACTGTATTCGAAAAAACCTTCAAACCTTCCACAAGCTACATATGCTAAATCAACAGCTGCACTTCCTAATCTTCTAACACCATGAGAATTTCTTAAAAAGTAAACAAACAACTCCATATAATTATCCAATCTAGAGTAATCATAATATGGGAAACCGGTAGCTAAAAGACTGTCTTGAATTGTTTTTGCATTAGAAACAAATATTTCCCTACCATCTAAATATGCACCCCCACCTTTTACAGCATAAAAACACTCATCGAGATTTATCTCATAAACAACACCTATAACTACAGATTCATAATCCATTAAAGCAATAGAAATACTAAAACAAGGCAATCCATGTATAAAATTGGTAGTACCATCCAAAGGATCTATAACCCAATTATACCTCTCCCCCTTTCCTGACTCTGTTCCTTCCTCTGCAATAAAACCTGCCTCAGGAATAAGTTGCTTTAACTTAAACACAATTTGCTCTTCGGCTTTTTTATCAACATAAGTAACAAAATTGTGAAGACCTTTAGATTCAATATCATCAGATTTAATTTTATTAACCTCATCTCTAAGAAAAATTCCGGTTTTTCTAGCTATCTCACAAACAGAATCACAAATTTTTATCAATTCAATCATTTTTATACAATTAATCTAATTACAATCCTTGTTTTTTATAAAGTTACACAGTGTTTCACAATGTTTTCACAATGTATCACAGTGTGTTTTTCAATGTGCACCCCCGTGTGCTCTGTGAATCAACGTGGTTTTAAAAGCAGTTTTCAATCCTTACAATCTCATCATCACATTGGCACATTGGCATATTATTTAATTGGCATATTGCTCTTTTCACTTTTAGTTTTTAGTTTTTAACTCTCAATCACATTAGCACATTATCACATTAGCATATTGGCACATTATCACATTATCACATTAAACACCCCTTCATCCAAATCACTCAATACAACTTCGGTAATTTGGTTTACCAGCTTATCATCAAATTTCGTTTTCACTTTTATATAATTCTCAGTAAAGCCATACATAAAGCCCTTAATGTTTTCTTTTTCCCAAAGAACTTTTTCTTTTCTTCCAATATTATTAAAGTAAAACTCTCGCTGTTTCAATTCAGAAAGTTCGTGCATCCTTTTTGATCGGGAACTTTTATCTTTTCCGGCAACCCTTTCCTTTATATTCAACGCTCTTGTACTATCTCTCTCGCTGTAGGTAAATACGTGCACATAAGAAACATCCGACTGCTCAATAAATTTTAGAGATTTTTCAAACAACGCCTCGCTTTCGGAAGGAAAGCCAACAATAAGATCAATTGCTATACATGCATGAGGGATTAGCATCCTTATTTTGTCGATTCTGGATGAAAACAGCTCAGTAACATATCTTCTGCCCATATCTTTAAGAACTTCATTGCAACCAGCCTGAAGAGGAATATGAAAATGTGGCATCAATTTTTCATTTGAAGCAACAAGTTCAATTATTTCATCACTAAGAAGGTCAGGTTCAACTGATGAAATTCGGACTCTTTCAATGCCTTGAATTTTCACAAGTTCATTCAGAAGTCCATAGAACGATTCCCCATTATTTTTCCCAAAGTCACCAATATTAACACCTGTAAGGACAATCTCTTTTATATCTGCTTTCGTAATTTCTTCTGCAACCTTTATCGTTTCTTCAATAGTATTGCTTCGGCTTTTACCTCTGGCTAATGGGATTGTACAATATGCACAAAAATAGTCGCACCCGTCCTGAATTTTAAAAAATGACCTTGTTCGTCCATCAATAGAATAAGTAGGATTAAATTCAGTAAGATCTTTGTACTCAGGCTTTTTTACGGGAATAATTTTACTTGAAGAGTTAAAATCTCTAAGATGCTCCAATAAATTGAACTTCTCAGCATTTCCAAGCACAAGACCAACGCCGGGAATTTTAGATAGTTCTTCTGAATTAATTTGAGAAAAACATCCAATTACAGCAACACATGCATCAGGACTTCTTTTAACAACTTGATTTATAAGAGATTTACATTTCTTTTCCGCTTTTTTTGTAACTGAACATGAGTTGATAACATAAAAATCAGCCTGACTCGAAAAGTCAACAATCTCAAAACCCTTTTCGGAGAATGACCTGCTAATATCCGATGTCTCACTGAAATTCAGCTTACAACCCAAAGTATGAAATGCAATTTTTCTCAACATAAAATTTCAAATTCAACCTATACCCCTTATACCCCTATACCCCTATCCCCTTCAACACTTCCGCAAACCTATCTACCTCTTCAATCGTATTAAATCTGGAAAAAGAAACTCTCACTGAAGGTCTTTCAGGATCGGCGCCTATTGCAGTTAGCACATGAGACCCTTTTCCTGAGCCAGAATTACATGCACTGCCTGTTGACACTGCAATACCTTCAATATCAAGCTTGGCCAACAACATCTCGCTATTATATGTTTTTGGTAAGGAAATATTCACTAATGAATAAAGAGATTTTTCCATCGGGCTACCATTTACAAAAGCACCAGGAATCTCTGTTTTTAGTAGATTTAGCAATCTCTCTTTTATAGATGACACATAAGCTATAGTATCATTCATATTCTCAAGAGCAAAATAAAGGGCTTTTCCCATTCCACTAATTCCAACAACATTTTCTGTTCCCGCTCTCATTTTTCTTTCTTGCATTCCACCTGTTATAAAAGGTTTAAAAAACGAACCAGATCTAACATACATAAAGCCAACCCCTTTGGGTCCATGAAATTTATGTGCGCTTACAGCTGCAAAATCAAACCCGAGCGACTGAAAATCAAGATTATATTTACCCGCCGTTTGCACAATGTCTGAATGAAACAGAGCCCCATTCTCTTTACATAGAGGAGCAACCTCATTCATTGGAAGCAAAACACCGGTCTCATTATTCGCATGCATTAGCGATACGACTGCATTTTTATTGTTTTTCAATAAAAACTCCAGGTGCGACATATCAATCTGCCCCATATTATCAATATCTACAAATTGAACTTCCACCGGCAGAGATTTGCAAATACTTTCTAAAGTATTCAATACACAAGGATGCTCGGTAGGACTAGTAATAAACACTTTGCGATTAAGGTCTTTTGCACACCCCCAAAGAATAGCATTGTTTGCTTCAGTACCTCCAGAAGTAAAGAAAATTTCAGCCGGTTGAACATTCATCTTCTTAGCAATTAGTGCTCTGGCCCTTTCCACCTCAACCCTTGCCTTTCGTCCGAATGCATGCAAAGCCGATGGATTACCAAAAACTTCCTTTTGTAATAAGTACATATGCTCTGAAACTGAATCAAAAACAGGAGTACTTGCCGCGTTATCAAAATAAATCATATATCTTGCCGTTAGAATAAAGAGTTTTGCAAAATTACTCAATCTGAATTGTTTGAAATGCCTAAATTTTCAAAAATTACATATGTTATTTTGATTGAATAGAATAATGAATTAATTTTACCAATCATTTTTAAGCCGGATGAAGTGAGTGATAGTTTAATTATCATACCAACATACATAGAAAAGGGGAATATCGAGAAGATAATTCGAAGGGTATTTTCATTGCCAAAAGATTTTCACATACTAGTTATTGATGATAATTCACCTGATGGAACAGCCGATATTGTAAAGTCGTTAATTCCGGAATTTGCAGGAAAATTGCATCTTGAAACTCGCAAGGGTAAGCTTGGCTTAGGAACTGCATACATAAAAGGGTTCAAATGGGCACTAGAAAGAAAATACCAATTTATTTTCGAGATGGATGCCGACTTTTCTCACAACCCTGATGATCTTATCAAACTTTATGATGCATGTGCAATAGAAGGATACGATATGTCAATCGGATCAAGATATATCAACGGAGTAAATGTTGTTAACTGGCCCATGGGCAGAGTTTTGATGTCGTTTTATGCATCGGCTTATGTGAGATTTATTACGCGAATGAAGGTAAGAGATACTACTGCAGGATTTAAATGCTATACTCGAAAAGTGCTTGAGGCTATTGATCTTGATAAGATAAGTTTTATTGGTTATGCTTTCCAAATAGAAATGAAATATACCGCGTGGAAACTTGGCTTTAAAATTAAGGAAGTCTCTATAATATTTACCGACCGCTCTGAAGGAACATCAAAAATGAGCAAAGGCATTTTTAAAGAAGCTATTTTTGGAGTAATAAAATTGAGAATCAAGAGCATTTTCGGCTATTACAGAAAGTATAAAGCAGCTGTAGCTGCGGCAGACAAATAACTTTCCCTAAAAAATCACCTTTTATGTCAAAACACCTTTTATTGAGAAATGCAAGAATAATTAATGAAGGTAGCGACTTCAAAGGTCATATTTATATTATTCAACCATACATTGAGTACATTTTTAATGAATCAGAACAGATCCCTGAAAGCATATTAAACCTATGTGAGATTATTGATGTTAATGACAGAATTGTTATTCCAGGTGTTATTGACGATCAGGTACATTTTCGTGAACCAGGGCTCACTCATAAGGGGGATATTTTTTCAGAATCAGCTGCCGCCGCAGCCGGAGGCATTACTTCTTTCATGGAGATGCCAAACACAAATCCTCAAACAACTTCACAAAAAGCTCTGGAAGAAAAATTCAAGATTGGCTCTGACAAAAGTTTTTGCAACTACTCTTTCTATATTGGTGCCACAAATAACAATCTGGAAGAGCTTAAGGCCACTGATATTAAAAATGTTTGTGGTATTAAAATTTTCATGGGTTCCAGCACCGGAAATATGCTGGTTGATAACTCCGACAGCTTAGTGAAAATATTTTCTTCTATTACAAACTTTCCCATCACTGTGCACTGCGAAGAGGAAAGCATTATACAAGCGAACACGAAAGCAGCGATTGAAAAATTTGGCGAAAATATACCGATAGAATATCATCCAATAATTAGAAACAGTGAAGCATGTTTTACCTCCAGCAAAAAAGCAGTAGAACTCGCAAAAAAATACGACACACGACTTCATATACTACATTTGAGCACTGCTAAGGAAATGTCGCTTTTAGATAATAGTCCATTATCCGAGAATAAAAGAATAACAGCAGAAGTTTGTGTTCATCATTTGTGGTTTTCCAGTGATGATTACAAAACAAAAGGCAGTCTGATTAAGTGGAATCCTGCAATAAAAGGTATATCAGACAGAGAAGAACTTTGGACTGCTTTACTTAGTAATAAAATTGACGTAATTGCTACTGACCACGCTCCTCATACATTTGAAGAAAAACAAAACATCTATACAAAATGCCCATCGGGAGGACCTTTGGTTCAACATTCACTCCCTTTGATGCTTGAGAATTATAAAAATGGTAAGATTAGCCTTACTAAAGTTGTGGAAAAAATGTGTCATAATCCCGCAATTTGTTTTAATGTAAAAAATAGAGGATTTATTAAAAAGGGATATTTTGCAGATTTAGTAATTGTTGACCTAAGCAAACAGTGGATAGTTGATAAGAAAAACATACTTTATAAATGTGGATGGTCGCCTTTCGAGAATCAATTATTTAGCAGCACTGTTGATTACACAATAATTAATGGAAGAATAGTTTATAGCAATGGCATTCTAAATGACAACTATAGAGGAATGGCTTTGCAATTTAACAGATAAAACATTTCTAATGAAACATTATAGAATAGTTACATTAATCTTTTTGATTGTATTTTCATCATGTTCGTATTTTGAAAAACACAGTACTTGTGAAGACATAATGGAGAAAGAAAAGTTTGTTGCTGTTATGACTGATGTTTATATGATTGAAGCATATTTTGAAATTGTTCATATAAGCAGTGATGCTCTGCAAGATTCAATTGCAATATATTATAACTCCTTATTCAGAGAACATGACATTACACGAGAGCAACTAATTAATGCTATTAATTGCTATGTTTTAGAAAGAGAAACAATAAATAAGATTCACGATGACGTTATAAACTCATTGATTTTGATGGAGGAGAAAACCACCGAAGATTAAATCCACATTAAAAGCTCTGTATTATAAATATTCTTCAATAACAATCTCATTAAAATCTATTACAGTTTTGTAAGAGTAGCTGAAAGATTATCTAGTACTGCTCCGTCGTTTGTAGAATAGCTCAAAGAAATATCATTTGAACTTGATCTAAATGAACCACTTCCTGATACAGTTATTGAATCATCACAAATTGTTTGGCTTGGAATTGTGACACTATTTCCAGACACATAAGCATAAACTTTTTCTGACGAACCCATGTTGAAAAAGTTAGAAATAATAATTTCATCAACGTCATCATTGCTGGCAGAGATATTAACATTATAAGTCATTGGAGGAGGTCCATAGTATGAACTAAGTTCAGAAACTTTCCATGTACCAAGAAATTTATTTCTTGCATTTACATCTTCAATTTCACATGAAGAAAGGCTAAACAGCAATGAAATTCCAAAAATCAATAATATATTTTTCATAGAAATGCTTCTGCTCATAGCAATTAATGAAGCATATTTGTGTGAGTTTCTCTTCATGGTTTTAATTATTTAGTTTGATAAAATTAATAAAAATCATACACTTATGAAAGACTGAGCTTCAATTAAAACAATTCATCAATTACATTATCATTAACAAAGTTTGGAAGAGTAACTTTCAGTTTTGGTTCTTCTTCCATAGCACGTTTGATAGCAAAAACAGCCTCATTATTTCTTGCCCAGCTTCTTCTTGCAATACCATTATTAACATCCCAAAAAAGCATTGATTTTAATCGTCGGTCTGCTTCATAAGTACCGTCTAAAACCATACCAAAGCCACCATTTATCGACTCGCCCCAGCCAACACCACCGCCGTTATGTATAGAAACCCATGTAGCACCTCGAAAACTGTCGCCAATAACATTTTGGATGGCCATATCGGCAGTAAACTGAGAACCGTCATAAATGTTGGAAGTTTCACGATAAGGAGAATCAGTACCTGAAACATCGTGATGATCTCGTCCTAGTATAACAGGTGCCGAAATCTCTTTCATTGCCACAGCTTTATTAAAGGCTTCTGCAATTTTGATTCTACCTTTAGCATCAGCGTATAAAATTCTAGCCTGAGAACCTACAACTAGTTTGTTTTCTTCAGCTTGTTCAATCCATCTGAGATTATCGGCCAGCTGAAGCTTTATTTCATCCGGTTCGGTTTCAAGCATTTCTCTAAGGATATTGGCTGCAATCATATCAGTCTTCTTCAGATCTTCGGGATCGTTTGATGCACACACCCATCTGAAAGGTCCAAAGCCGTAGTCGAAGCACATTGGTCCCATTATATCCTGAACATAAGAAGGATATTTATAGGTGCCATCTTCATTAAAAACATCAGCTCCTGCCCTGCCGGCTTCTAGAAGAAATGCATTACCATAATCCCAGAAGTACATGCCAAGTTTGGTCATAGCATTAATCGCAGCAACGTGTCTTTTTAATGATTTTTGAAGCATTATCTTAAACTTCAAAGGGTCGTTAGCCATCATATCGTTTGCCTCTTCAAATCCAAGTCCGGCAGGATAATAGCCGCCGGAATAAGGATTGTGCAGACTAGTTTGGTCAGAGCCCAATTCAACCTTAACTTTTCTTTCAGCAAATCTTTCCCAAAGTTCTACGATATTTCCTTGATAAGCCAGAGATACAGCCTCCTTGTTATTTTTAGCTTCCTCAACTCTATTGATTAGCAAATCTATATCTTCATAAACTTCATCTACCCATCCCTGAGAATATCTGATATTAGTAACCTTGGGATTAATTTCTGCAACAACACCTATTCCTCCGGCAATAACTGCTGCCTTTGGTTGCGCACCAGACATTCCACCCAAACCACTAGTAACAAATACTTTTCCTGAAAGGTCGCTTGAATTTTTATCAATTCGACGAGCTGCATTCAGCACTGTAATTGTTGTTCCGTGCACTATTCCCTGAGGGCCAATATACATAAAGCTTCCTGCGGTCATCTGCCCATATTGAGTTACACCAAGGGCATTAAATTTCTCCCAATCATCGGGCTTGGAATAATTAGGAATCATCATACCATTCGTAACAACAACCCTTGGAGCATCTTTATGAGATGGGAAAAGACCCATAGGATGACCACTGTATAGAACTAACGTTTGTTCTTCAGTCATTTCAGCCAGATACTTCATACAAAGTAAATACTGAGCCCAATTTTGGAATACAGCTCCATTGCCACCATAAGTGATTAGCTCATGAGGGTGTTGAGCAACAGCATAATCAAGATTGTTTGATAGCATAAGCATGATAGCTGCTGCTTGTTTGCTATTATGAGGGAACTGATCAATACTTCTTGCATATATTTTATAATCAGGCCTCAATCTGTACATATAAATTCTGCCGTAAGTTACAAGCTCTTCGGCAAATTCAGGAGCAAGGACAGAATGATGTTTTTCAGGAAAATATCTTAAAGCATTTTTTATTGCCAGTTTTTTTTCGCTAGTGCTAAGAATATCTTTCCTTTTCGGAGCATGATTAATTTCTGGTTCGTAAGGTTTTGGAGAAGGCAATTCGTCCGGAATACCTTGAAGTATTGATTTCTGAAATTCTAATAAATTCATTTTTCTTTGTTTTTTTTGGAGCAACAAAAATAGCATTTTTGTGCTTTAAGAAGCATGCTAAAGACTTTAATTATTCAATGATTATTTACACTTCTCAACTCTAATTATCTCAACAGTAGCAAAATCCCAAGAAAAATTATCTTCATGGGTCTCAGCAATAGTAATGCCTTCAGCTGTAAATCTGAAATTTGTTTGGAATCCTCTTTTAACTTGCCCCGGCTCTAAACAAACAGTTTGCTCTTCGCTAGAAAAGGCCAGAATTCCATCTCTGTAAAATCCAACTGATAGTTTTGCATTTACAGCATAAGTGTTAGTATTCGTAAGTTTGATTATTAAAACAGCATCGCTATTTTTATTAAAAAAATTGCTTCGTCTCCAACGATTCTCGATTTTCAAACCATCTTCTTCCCCATGTTTTGAGAATCTTATTTGAGAAAAACTGCTTGCAGTGTTTGCAAAAAATGCGAAAAGCATTGTAAATAGGACAAATCTAATTGTTTTCATATGAGAGAATTTTAAGTTTTTTATTCTAATTGATTTCCAATTCCATTTTAATATTTCCTAGTCATTCAAAAAACGATATTACATCAAAAAAAGTACTCTCAAAATTATACAAAATCAAATTTCATTTAAAAACATCAAACCTGATTTAACTATTATTGGTGAAAAATTATAACTTTACAATCGGTAACAAACGTATAGGAATTAGAACTACAAAAGCATGGAAAATCACGAATTTTATCTTGAAGAAGCAATAAGGCTAGCCAGAGAAAATGTAAAAACCGGGCAAGGAGGTCCGTTTGGTGCAGTAATAGTAAAGAATGGGGAAATTATTAGTGCGTGTGCAAACAAGGTTACAAGCACCAACGACCCAACGGCGCATGCAGAAGTTGTTGCCATTCGTGAGGCCTGCAAAAAGTTAAACTCTTTTCAGCTTGATGGTTGTATTATTTACGCAAGTTGCGAACCTTGCCCTATGTGTCTTGGGGCTATTTACTGGGCACGCCCAAAGATGTTAGTTTTCGCCGCTGAAAATACCGACGCAGCTAAAGCCGGCTTCGATGATTCTTTCATTTATAAAGAGATTCCTTTACCTCTAGAAAAAAGGAGTATTCCAACCGTAAAAATACAACACCGGGACAGGTGTACGCCTTTCGAAGAATGGATTAGCTTTGAGAATAAGGTGGATTATTAGTGATAAGATACTATGAGGAACTAAAGGATATTCTTATAGAAAAGAGTACAATATAAATATGGATAGCTTTTCTAGCGTTTTAAACTTGTTTTATTTTACATGTTGTAAATAATTCTCACAATAACATCGAGACAAATGAATAAAATAAAAATCTTTGATCAAAAGCAAATTAGAACACTTTGGGAAGAAAAAGAAGAACAATGGTACTTTTCAGTCATTGACGTGATTGAAGTGCTCACAGATTCAGTGAATCCTAGAGATTATTGGTTTAAAATGAAGAAACGAGTTTCTCTGGAAGGTGGAACTGAACTGTCGACAATTTGTCGACAGTTCAAACTAAAAGCGCCAGACGGGAAAATGAGAATAACAGATACCGCTAACACAAAGAGTCTTTTAAGAATAATTCAGTCTATCCCGTCTCCCAAAGCTGAACCTTTTAAGCTTTGGTTAGCGCAAGTGGGGGCTGATAGGTTAGATGAGATTGAGAATCCTGAACTGGCAACTCAACGAACCAGAGAATTATATAAAGCCAAAGGATATCCTGAAGAATGGATTGAAAAAAGAATGAGAAGCATTGCAATTCGAGAAGAATTAACTGATGAATGGAAACAAAGAGGAATAAAAGAACAAATAGAATACGCTATACTCACTGCAGAAATTTCTAAGGCTACTTTTGGGCTGACACCTTCAGAATACAAGAAAATCAAAGGATTAAAGTCTCAAAATTTAAGAGATCATATGACCGATCTGGAACTCATATTTTCCATGCTAGGAGAAGCTTCTACAAAGGAAATAGTAATAAATACTAATCCAAAAGGTTTCGCAGAGAATAAAAAAGCAGCTAAAACAGGTGGGAAAATTGCAGGAAATGCCCGTAAGCAATTGGAGCTAAAATCAGGAAAAAATGTTGTGAGCAGTGAAAACTATTTACCTGCAAAAAAGACAAAGAAAGAATTAAAATAAATTTTATTTGAACTTTTTGTTTATAAAGAAAAAACATAAAGTTTGTTAGAAAAATTAACGATTTTCTACATACTTCAAAATCTCAGCAACCAGGCTATCAACCTGAGAATATAAGGCTTTTTCATCAATATTGAGAACATTCCTGTTTTGCATTACTATTTGGCCATTCACAATAACAGACTCAACATCAGAACTTTTCATACTGTAAACAACGAGAGAATAAACATTAAATAGCGGGTGAAGGTGGGGCTTGCCAAGGTCAATTATAATAATATCGGCTTTTTTGCCTTTTTCTATTGATCCAATTTTGTCATCCATACCCAAAACCCTCGCACCTCCAATAGTAGCCATTTCAACAACTGTGCGTGCATCAAGAACTGTAGGGTCGTTTTTATGAAGTTTATGCAGCAATGCGGCTGTATTCATCTCATCAAACATGTCGAGATTATTGTTACTTGCAACGCCATCTGTACCTAAACCTACTTTACCGCCGGCAGCCAAAATATCCGGCACAGGTGCCACACCACTTGCCAGTTTCATATTGCACTCAGGATTATGAGCAATCCCAACCCCTTTCTCAGCTACTATCTTAATATCCTCTTCTGTTAGGTGAATACCGTGGGCCATAATCATATTAGAGCTTAATACCCCAAGTTTATTAAGATACTGAACAGGAGTAAGCCCGTGTTTACTCATAATCTGATCAAACTCCTTTTTTGTTTCTGCCACGTGAATATTGAAGGGTACATTGTATCTGTCAGCCAGAGCTTTGGACGCAACAATCAACTCTCCCGATGAGCTATAAGGCGCATGAGCAGCCACCCCAATAGTAACAAGAGAATGTCCTGCCCACTTTTTAATCATCCTTTCAGTGTAGTTTATCCCATGTTCAGGCGACTCACTATTTGGCACGGCAAAATCTATCAAACCTTCAGTTATAACAGCTCTTATACCGGCTTTTTCAACAACATGAGCAATCTCATCACCAAAATAATACATATCATTAAAAGTGGTAGTGCCGCTTTGTAACATCTCGACAATAGCAAGTTTGGCTCCCAGACTAACATTTTCTTTGGTTATAAACTCAGCCTCAACAGGAAATATATGATCATATAGCCACTCGTGCAACGGAAGATCATCTGCAAAACCTCTGAAGATTGTCATTGGAGAATGAGTGTGAGTATTGATTAGCCCGGGCATTACTAACCTGCCTTTTCCATCAATAATTTTAGGAGCTTTAAACATGCCTAGCAATTCATCAGAATTACCAATAGCAACAATACTATCGCCGGCAATCACAATAGCGCCATTTTCAATAACTCGAAAATCAGCATCCATCGTAACTATAAGAGCATTGGAGATTATCAGATCAGAGTTATAACCATCTTTTGATTCGCAGCCCGTATTTAGTGAAATAATTCCCGACATTAGTAAAGTTATTAGGTAGATAAATGATTTTTTAAACATGATTGACTTTAATTTTTATGATTAACAAACAGTTTTGAAATTTGTTCTTCATCTTTTTTTAAAGATCGCTCAGTGAAAATCAATAATTTCTTTCGTGCAAAAATACTGATTTTATTAATGCTTTAATGCATTACAGCCAAAAATGCCAACAAATTCCGCTAATATTATTGTTATTATACGCCGTAATTGTATATTTGTTTTGATAAAATAAGACAACTCACCAAAATACTGTAATATGATAGCAAAGATTAAAGAAACCGCAGATTTTCTAAAAGGTAAAACAAACTTCACTCCTGAAGTAGGTATAATTTTAGGTTCGGGCTTAGGCGGACTTGTAAAAGCAATTGACATAAAGCACAGCTTCGAGTACGGTGAAATACCAAATTTTCCGGTGTCAACGGTTGAAGGCCACCACGGACGATTGATTTTTGGCGTTTTGGAAGGCAAAAATGTTATTGCAATGCAGGGGCGTTTTCACTATTATGAAGGATATCCTATGCATGAGGTAACTTTTCCTGTTAGAGTTTTAAAGCTTTTAGGTATAAAGGCATTATTCCTTTCCAATGCAGCAGGTGGCTTGAATAAATCTTTTGAGGTTGGTGATTTGATGATAATACGCGACCATATCAATATGTTTCCCGAAAATCCATTAAGAGGTAAGAATTTAGATGAGCTTGGAACCCGATTTCCGGAGATGAGTGAGGCATACGACAAAAAGCTTATTGCAAAAGCTCGTGCAATTGCAAAGAAACACAACATAAAAACCCAAATGGGTGTTTACGTTGGCAGCGCAGGTCCAACCTTAGAAACCCCGTCTGAATATAACATGTTCAGAATTCTTGGCGCAGATGTAACCGGAATGTCAACAGTTCCCGAAGTAATTGTAGCAAGGCACATGAACATTCCATGTTTTGCTATTTCGGTAGTAACCAACCTTGCAGAACCCGAAATAACCGACAAGCCAACTTCGCATGACGAGGTGCAAAATGTAGCTGAAGTAGCCGAACCTAAACTAACACTGATATTTAAGGAGTTGGTGAAGGGGGTGTAGGGTAAATCAAACCAACTTCTTCACAACATCTTTAAACTCTTCATCATCTAGTGGTTTGGTTAGGTATTCATCCATTCCGAGTTTTATATATTTTTCCCTGGCGCCTTCAAAGGCATTGGCGCTGAGTGCAACAATTGGTGGAATGTCTTTATACATTTGCTTGAGTTTCTGGGTGGCGGTAACGCCATCCATTACAGGCATTTGAATATCCATCAGTATTAAATCAAATTCTCCATGTTTGTAACCTTCTATGGCCTGCTTGCCATTATCTGCGGTAACAACATTATGCCCCATTGAATTAAGAATAAGCTTGACAACTTTTTGTGTAGTCGCTTTATCTTCAACAAATAATATATTCAAGGATTTTTCTAATCTAAATGAGTCCTCAACGAAATTTGATTCGCCATAATCTGCAGCATTAACAAGACCCGCCTTAAAAGTAAACCAAAAAGTGCTTCCTTTATTTATTTCAGTTTCATATCCAATTTGACCACCATGTCGATCAACTATTTCTTTACAAATAGACAGTCCAAGCCCTGCTCCATCAATATTTCGAATATCACTCTGATCTATTTGAGAAAATGGCACAAATAAATGTTTTTGTTTTTCTTTACTAATGCCCTGGCCGGAGTCGATAACTTCAACCTTTATCTCAATTTCATTTCTTACAAAATCTTTTGACAGCAATTTTGCCTTTAAAGAGACCTTTCCTTCATCTGTAAATTTAACAGCATTTGATATGAGATTATTAATGACCTGAATAATTCTGTTTTGGTCAGCAACAATTATTGTAGGAATTGAAATATCTGAAATAACCTCAAACTCAATATTCTTATTGCACATATTATCAAATAATTCCTGTGCATTAATAATAAAATTTTTAAATCGAATTGCTTCCTTATGAAGTTTTAAATTGCCCTCCTCAATTTTTGAATAGCTGAATTCAAGTCACAAATGCAACTTTTTGTTTAATCAAATTTAATGATAAAAATTCAATTGGTGATAAGAACCCCAATTTTTTTCTTGGTCTGTTATTTAACTTGTGTTGAACATATTGAATTTGTTGATTAGTAATATTTTCAAAAGAAGACCCTTTAGGAAAGTATTGCCTGATAAGCC
>Ga0208244_100352_pt1 | contig 49416 bp, 45 predicted proteins | sample SubbioCR12Aug_5A_FD_184828 | JGI IMG/M metagenome (GOLD analysis project Ga0208244, IMG submission 184828) | Serpentinite rock and fluid subsurface biosphere microbial communities from McLaughlin Reserve, California, USA - CR12Aug_5A (SPAdes) | ecosystem: Environmental > Terrestrial > Deep... | reverse complement strand
GCCGCCAAACGCCTCAACGAGGCCAAGGAAAAACTCTTTCAACTTATCAACAAATCCCAACAACGCGCCGCCTGAATCAGCTCAATTCACAACACCGCCCAGGCTCATGTCCGGATTGGAAAATACTCCCTGCTTGCAGCATGGCCGCTGGTCGGCTTCGCCACTGAACAGAGCGTCGACCCGGAAACCGGGCTGGTCACCTGGCAGACCGAAACCCACGGCATCCAGGTGCGCCTGACGCAGATCAGCCCGGACCAGGCGCGCGGCTTTTACCAGGCGCGCGGTTTCTCGCCCGAGGCTGCGGAACGCTACGCCCGCGAGTGCGTCTTCATGACGGTGGTGCGCAACATCGGCGAGCGGCCGATCCAGCACAACCTGGCCAACTGGCGCTATGTTTCGGCGAACCAGCCGCCGAGCGCCATTCGCAGCAAGCTGGCGTGGGAACACCTGTGGAAGCGGCAGGGGGTGGCCGAGTCGGCGCGCATCGCCTTTACCTGGGCGCAGTTCCCCGCCACCCAGACCTTTGCCCCGGGCGACTGGAACCAGGGCATGACGGCCTACAGCGTGCCGCGCGACGTTCTCTTCGACCTGCGCTTTGTGTGGCACGCAGGCGGCCAGACCCATTCCGGAATACTCGAACAACTGAGGTGTGCAGATGAAACTTCGTAAACATGTCGTGGGCGCGGTACTGGCCATGTGCTGTGCGCTTGGTCCGGCGGCGGTGGCGCATGCCGCCGACCTGCCGCCGCTGTCGCACAGCCTGAGCTTGCAGACGCCGAAGTCGGCGCCTGCCCTGAAGTTCAAGGACATCGACGGCAAGACGATCGACCTGGCGCAACTCAAAGGCAAGGTAGTGTTGGTCAACTTCTGGGCCACCTGGTGTCCGCCGTGCCGCCGCGAAATGCCGTCGATGGAGCGCCTGTCGCAGACGTTCAAGGGCAAGCCTTTCGTCGTGCTGGCGGTGAACGTGGGCGAGAATGCCGACACCATCGAGGCCTTCAGCAGCCAGCTGGACATCACGCTGACCTTCCCCATCCTGCTCGACACCCGTAGCCAGGGCATGCGGGCGTGGAAGGTGGCGGGGCTGCCGACCACCTTCCTGGTCGACAAGCAGGGCCGCATCGTCGCCAGCGCGATCGGCGGGCGCGAGTTCGATCACCCGGAGATCGTCCGGGCGGTCAGGGGATTGCTGGGGAAATAGGGGCTAGGGGCTAGGGTTTCCGGGATTTTGCGGCCTGTGGCCGCTCATCCCCTATATCCTAATTTCTAGTTCCTAGCCCCTAAACCTGCACCCAGACCTGCCCATCCTCGACCTTGACAGGATAGGTCCTGATCGGCTCGTCGGCGGGGTCGCAGGTGGGCTGGCCGGTGCTGAGGTCGAAGTAGCTGCCGTGCAGCGAGCACTTGATCTTGCCGTCCTTGATGCAGCCCAGATACAGCGAGTAGTCCTCGTGGCTGCACATTTCGTCGACGACGTAATGGGTGCCGCCGGCATTGCACAGCAGCAGGCGCTTGCCATCGACGACGACACGTTTCATCTGCGCCGGCTTGAGTTCGTCGGCGGCGGCGATGGCGACAAAATCCCCCATCACTGCACCCGTGCCACGGCGCGGCCGGAATCCAGCACGGCGCGGATCTGCGCGGCAGCGTCGGCGACGCTGGCCGCGCGACCGACGTGGTGCAGGATGATCGAGCCGGCCAGCACCAGCGAATCGTAGGTCGCGCCACGGTCGCCCTTCAGCGCCAGGATGCCGGCCTCGGCGGCGGCGTGCGCGGTGGCCTTGATGTCGATGGCGGCGACGATCTCGTCCTCGCCCGCTTCGGTGGCGACCGCGCCCGGCAGCGGCACTGCGCGCACCGGCTGGCTGATACCGAGCGCCAGCGGGTCGACGCTCGCTTCGATTTCGGCGCCACGGTCGTGGTAATGGAAGTACTTGCCGGTCTGGCGCAGGGACGGGACCACTCCGCCTTCGACGCCGCGCACGATGCAGGCGGTGTCGAAGCCGGCTTCGCGCGCAAGGTCGGCGTACACCGGCGGATACGGCTTGTGCACGTAACCTGTGACGAAATGGGTCAGTTTTTTGCCGGCGATGGGCCTGGACAGCACTTCCACCGTGGTCAGCACCTGGCGCTTGATCATCTGCGTGCGCAGCGGGATCAGCCTGTGCATGCCGGGGTTGGATTTGGCCTGGTCGACGTAGGTCCAGCCGATCGCCGGGTCGGCCAGGCGCGCCGCGGCGTCGACCGGCGACAGGTCGACCGGCACGCCGGCGGCTTCCAGCACATGGCAGGCGGTGACGCCGAATTTGGGGCCGACCTTGTCGAGTCCGTGGCAGACCACGTGCACGCCGAGTTCGGCCAAGAGCGGGCCGAGGAAAGGCGCGGCAGGCAGGCAGCGGGTGTAGCCGTCGTAGGGATCGCCGATGTCGACCACTTCGTCGACCTCGGCCGTGACGCGCCGGGTGGTTTCCAGCACCGCATCGAGCACGCCGCGGTTTTCGTCCATCGTCTCGCGCTTCATGCGCAGCGCAATGAAGTAAATGCCCACCTGCACCGGGTCGATGACGTTGTCGATGATGGCCTTGGTGCCCAGATGCGCCTCGGTGCGGCTGATGTCCTTTGACAGGTCGGGGCCGGTGGCGATGCGCTGGATGATCGAGCGCATCAGGCGTTGGGGGTCGGGCGGCAGAGTGTCGGTGCTCATAGATAACTCCAATAGAAGGCGCAAGAATACTAATAACCGACTAAATCAGTCAACTATATATCGCGCCTTGCAGGTTGCGGGCGAGCAAATTCCCGGCCTGCGGCGGGGACAGCGGCATGCCGAGATCGCGGCATTGCGTCACCGCCATCCCCGCGTAGCCGCAGGGGTTGATGGCGGCGAACGGCGCCAGGTCCATGTCGACGTTGAATGCCAGGCCGTGATAGGTGCAGCCGTGCTTGACGCGCAGGCCGAGCGCGGCGATTTTCGCGCCGTCGACGTAGATGCCGGGAGCGCCGGCCAGTCGCGCCGCGACCACGCCGTGCGCCGCCAGCAGATCGATCACCGCCTGCTCCATGCGCGTCACCAGTTCGCGGATGCCGTAGCCGCGCCGTCGCAGGTCGACCAGCACATAGGCCACGACCTGACCCGGCCCGTGGTAGGTGATCTGCCCGCCACGGTCGATCGGCACCACGGGGATATCGGTTGCAGCGATCAGATGCTCAGGCTTGCCGGCCTGCCCCTGGGTATAGACCGGCGGATGCTCCAGCAGCCACAGCTCGTCCGGGGTGTCGGCCGTGCGCCGCGCGGTGAAATCCTGCATCGCCCGCCAGGTCGGCGCGTAAGCCACTTGCCCCAGGCTGCGCACGACCGTCACGCCTCCCTGATCCCTGATTCCCGATCCCTGATCCCTGGCACTCACAACGCCATCTTCACCCACGGATGCGCCGTGATCTCGCGATACAGCGCATCGAGCTGCGCCTTCGAGGTGGCGCGCACCACGCAGGTCACCGACAGGTAGTTGCCGCCGCTGGATGCCCGCATTTCGACGGTCTCGGCCACAAAGTCGGGGGCGTGGCGCTGCACCAGTTCGACCATGGTCTGCGCGAAGTCGTCGCGCCGCTCGCCCATGATCTTGATCGGGAAGTCGGTGGGAAATACCAGCAGTGTTTCTTCTTCGCTCATAAGCAGCTCATGCGCGCATCACCTGCTGCTTGAAGGTCTGATACAGGCCATCCATTCGCTGCGCCAGCGGCCCCGGCACGCCGGCGCCGACCGGGGCGCCGTCGAGTTTCACGATGGCCATGATTTCCTTGGTCGACGAGGTCATCCACAGCTCGTCGGCGGCACGCACCTCGGCTTCGGTAATCGCCCGCACCTCGTGCGGAACGCCGTTCGCCGCGGCGAGCTCCAGCACCACGTCGTAGGTGACGCCGGTCAGCATCAGCTTCGACGGCGGCGGCGCCCGCAGCACGCCGTCCTTGACCACGAAGATATTGCTCGCCGCGCCCTCGGTCAAAAAGCCGTCGCGCAGCATCACGGTCTCGGCGCAGTCGACGTCGACCGCCTGCTGGCGCAGCAGGATGTTGGCCAGCAGCGAGATGGCCTTGATGTTGCAGCGCAGCCAGCGGTTGTCGACGGCGCTGACGGCGCACACGCCGGCGGCCTTTTGCGCGAGGGTGGACGTCAGCAGCGGCTGCGCGAACATGAAGACCGTGGGCGGCACCCCCTTCGGAAACGCGTGGTCGCGCGGCGGCTGCCCCTCGACCGGCGTGCCCCGGGTCACCTGGATGTAGACCGACTGGTCGGCGAAGTCCTGCAGCTCGATCAGCCGCAGGATCAGGTCGCGCCACCCCTCCGTCGCATGCGGATTGGCGAGGCGGATGCCGTCGAGGCTGCCCTGCAGGCGGCGCAGGTGTTCGTCGAGCCGAAACGGCTTTTTCGAATACACCGGAACCAGTTCGTAGACCCCGTCGCCGTAGACGAAGCCGCGGTCGAGCACCGAAACTTTCGCTTCGGCCAGCGGCAGGAACTGTCCGTTGAGATAAACGCTCATCGGCCGAAGAAAAGCCGGATCGAATCCCAGCTGCGCCCGAAGATGCCGGCCACGGCGACGTCGTGCAGCGCGACCAGGGGATAGTCTCCGATCGGCTTGCCGTCGAGCGTGAGCCGCAGCGCGCCCATGCGCTGTCCCCTGCGCACCGGCGCCACGATCGGCTGCTGGGTGATGACTTCGGCCTTGACGCGCGACGCGCTGCCGCGCGGCACCAACAAATGGAAATCCTGTTCAAACCCCATGCTTACCGTCTCCGCTGCACCGCGATAGAGGGGCACGGCCTTGACCGGCTGCCGGGCGCTGTAAAGCCGCACGCTGTCGAAATTCTCGAAACCGTAATTCAGCAAGCGCAGCGCATCCTGGGTGCGCTGCGCGTCGGTTCGCCCGCCGAGCACCACCGCGATGCGCTGCTGGTCGCCGCGCTGGGCCGATGCCGCCATGCAGAAGCCGGCCTGGACGGTGCGCCCGACCTTGAGGCCATTCACGGTGCTGTCGCGCCACAACAGACGATTGCCGTTGTAATACGTGACGCCCTTGACGGCCAGCTCCTTTTGCGCGAAAAAATTCTGCCGCTCGGGAAAATCGCGCAACAATGCCCGCGACAGCAGAGCGAGGTCGCGGGCGCTCGATTCGTGCCCCGGTTCGGTCAATCCGGTGGCGTTCATGAAACGGGTTTTGGTCATGCCAAGCCGCTTGGCTTCGCGGTTCATGCGTTCGACAAACGCCGCCTCGCTGCCGTCGGTCGCCGTCACCAGCGTCAGCGTGGCGTCGCTGGCCGACTGCACCAGCATCGCCTGCAGCAGGGTGTCGACGCTCACCTGATCGCCCGTCTTGAGAAACACGCGCGCGCCGTCGGTCTCGGTGGCGGCTTCCGGCACGGCAAGCGTCTCGCCCAGGCTCAGCTTGTTCTTGCGGATATCGTCCAACAACACGTAGGCCGTCATCAGCTGCGTCAGCGAGGCCGGCGCCAGCGGCAGATCGGCCTGATACGCGGCCAATTCGCGTCCACTGGTCTGGTCGATCACCACCCAGGCGCGCGCCATGATGCCGGCAGGCGCCGCCCAGGCCGATGCGGAAAACAGGAGCGCCAGCCCCAACCATAAAATTTTCATGGCTATGTCACTGTTGGTCGTTGGAGTCATGTCTGCCCCCTTTGATGAAGACCCCTCCCACAGGGGTGTGCTGTTGTGGGAGGGGCGCCCTCGCCCCGAATTTCGCACCGATGCAATCCCCACGGCTTCGGGCCGGGGGCGGCCCTCCCACAATGCCAGCCCCTGTTGCCGGGGACTTTGCGAGGAACAACACTTAACGGTGAAAGAGCCATTTTCATACCCAAGCCCTTAATCAATCGCGTCTGACCAAGACTGCATTCAGGTCGAGACGTTCCCGCACCCGCGCGCGCGCCGCATGCGCAGCGTCGTCGCCAGGGTAGGGGCCGAGCTGCACGCGGTGCAGCTTGTCGCTGAGCACCACGCGGCTACTGCCGGGGTCGAGTTCGAGTGCGTTCGTCAGGCGGGCGAGCAGTTGCTGCGCATTGTCGGCGCGCGAAAACGCGCCCACCTGCAGATAAACGCCTTCTTGCAAGGCCTCGCCCTGCGTGTCATAGGCGGCAGGGTCGAGGCTTTCCACCCGCACCCGGGTGCTGCCGCGCCCCAGATAACCCAGCTTGTGGGCCGCGGTATACGACAGGTCGATGACGCGGGATGAATGAAACGGGCCGCGGTCGTTGATGCGCACCACCACGGACTTGCGGCTGTCGAGCGCAGTGACCCGCGCGTAACTCGGAATCGGCAGGGTGGGATGCGCGGCGGTCATGGCATACATGTCGTATACCTCGCCCGACGCGGTTTTTTTGCCATGGAAGCGTTTGCCGTACCACGAGGCCAGGCCTTCCTCGCTGTGTGCGCGGCGTTCGGTCTTCGGCGTATAGGGTTTGCCGAGTGCGACGTAGGGCCGGTTGGCGAAGCGGTGCAGCGGTTCATCGCGCGGTACCGCGTCGGGAACGGCATCCAGGTTGGCCGGCGGTTGGGCCTCGGGACCGTCGTCGAGGTAATAGCCGCCGCTTTTTTTGGCCGTCGTGGCGGGCGCGGGCGTGGAGGGCGTGGAGGGGCTGCTGCCGCAGCCGGCCAGCACCAGGGCAGCGGCAATGCCCAAAATCAGGATCGTCTTCATGGCTGCATTTTAACGCGTCACGATTTGTTGAGCTGGCGATGCGTCGCCACGCTCATCAGGATGCCCATCCCCAGCAGCAGCGTGATGAGCGCGGTGCCGCCGTAGCTCATCAGCGGCAGCGGCACGCCGACCACCGGCAGAATGCCCGACACCATGCCGATGTTGACGAATGCGTAGGTGAACAGATTAAGGCTCAGCGTGGCCGCCATCAGCCGGCCGAACAGCGTCGGCGCCCGCGCCGCGATGACCAGACCGCGCGCGACAATGGCCAGATACAGCGCGATCAACAGGATTGCGCCGACGTAGCCGAATTCCTCGCCGAACACGGCGAATACAAAATCGGTTGTCCGCTCCGGGATGAAGTCGAGCTGGCTTTGCGTGCCCTGCATCCAGCCCTTGCCGAACAGTCCGCCCGAACCGATCGCGATGGTGGACTGGATGATGTGGTAGCCGGCACCCAGCGGGTCCGACGTGGGGTCGAGCAGGGTCAGCACGCGGCGCTGCTGATAGTCGTGCATCAGGCCCCACACCACCGGCAGGCCGGCGGCGCCGAGGACGCCGCCGCCGAGGATCACCTTCCACGGCAGGCCGGCAAAGAACAGCAGATAGAAGCCCGATGCACCGAGCATCATTGCGGTGCCCAGATCGGGCTGGCGCAGGATCAGCACAAACGGCACCAGCAGCAGCACGCCGCCGACCAGGAAATGCTTCGCACGCAACACCGCCTCGTTGCGCTGGAAATACCAGGCCAGGGTCAGGGGCAGCGCCAACTTCAGCAGTTCCGACGGCTGGAACGCCATGAAGCCCAGATTGAGCCAGCGCCGCGAGCCGTTGCGGACTTCGCCGAACAGCGCCACCCCGATCAGCAGCACCACGCCCGCGACAAACAGCGGCGGCCCCACCCGGGATAGCAGGTGCGGCGGCACATTGGCCATCACCACCATGACCCCCAGCGCGAGGCCGATATTGATCAGGTGGCCGCTGATGCGCGCCGGGCTCTGGCCCGAGGCGCTCGCCACCACTGCCAGGCTGACGCCCAGCAGCACCAGCACCAGGATCAGCAGAATGCCGTCCAGATGGCCCAGCCGGCGCACGATCCAGTGCTTAGTCCGCGGCATCGTCAGCCTCCAGTTTCAGGTCGCCGGGACGCTTCCCGGTCAGGTAATAATCGAATACCGCGCGCGCGATCGGCGCCGCGACGCCGCTGCCCGAGCCGCCGTTTTCCACCATCACCGCCACCACGATGGTGGGGTTTTCGGTCGGCGCATAGGCAATGAACAGCGCATGGTCGAGATGTTCCCGCGCCAGCTTGCTGGCGTCGTAGCGCGCACCCTGCTTGATGCCGACCACCTGCGCGGTGCCGGTCTTGCCGGCAATGGTATAGGGCGCGCCGGCCGCCGATCTGACCGCGGTGCCGCCCGGACGCATCACGTCCATCATGCCCTCGCGCACGACCTCCAGATGTTTCGGGGTGATCGCCAGCTGGACGCGCGCGCCTCCTGCCTGCGGCTGCCAGGTATGGTCAAGCGGGTCGCGCACCGCCTGCACCAGGCGCGGCTCGATCCGCACGCCGCCATTGGCGAGCATGGCCGTCGCCGCCGCCAGTTGCAGCGGGGTGGTCAGGTGATAGCCCTGACCGATGCCGGCAATCACCGTCTCGCCGGGATACCAGGCCTGCTTGAAGCGGCGCTGTTTCCAGTCGCGCGAGGGCAGCAGTCCGCCCGATTCGCCGTCCAGGTCGATGCCGGTTTTTTGGCCCAGGCCGAATTGCGCCAGGTAATCGTGCATGCGGTCGATCCCCATGTCCACCGCCAGCCGGTAATAGTAGACATCGCACGACTGGGAGATGGAGCGGCGCAGGTCGACGACCCCATGCCCGCCGCGTTTCCAGTCGCGGAACTGGTGGCTGCTGTTGGGCAGGCTGTAGAAACCGGGGTCAATGAAGCTGTCCGACGGTTTGCGCAGCCCCAGCTCGAGCCCGGCCAGCGCCAGCAACGGCTTGATCGTCGATCCCGGCGGATAGACGCCGCGCAGCGCACGGTTCACCATCGGCCGGTCGGGCGATTCGTTGAGCGACTTCCAGGTTTCCGGGTCGATGCCGTCGACGAACAGGTTGGGGTCGAATCCGGGCCGGGAAACCAGCGCAAGCACCCCGCCGGTATTGGGATCGAGCGCCACCAGTCCACCCAGGTAATCGCCGAACGCATGTTCGGCGACCGCCTGCAGCTCGGCATCGAGATGCAGGCGCAAATCCTTGCCCGGCACCGGCGCAATCCGCGACAGCATGCGCACCGCGCGGCCGCTGGCATCGGTCTCCATCTGGTCGAACCCGGTGCGGCCGTGCAGCAGGGTTTCGTAACTCTGTTCCAGCCCGGTCTTGCCGATGTAGGCGCTGCCCTTGTAGTTCTGCTCGCGGCCGTCGTCGCGCAGCTGTTTCAGGTCGCGGTCGTTGATGCGGCCGATAAACCCCAGCACGTGCGCCATGCCGGGCCCGGCCTGGTAGTTGCGGAACAGCCGCGCCTTTACCTCCACCCCCGGCAGGCGATAGCGGTTGGCGGCGACGATCGCCACCTCCTCGTCGGTCAGCCTGCTTTTCAGCGGCACGGTTTCGAACTCGTGCGACTCGCTCAACAAACGGCGGAAACGCCGCAACTGCCCCGGCGAGATCTCGATCAGCGTACCCACCACGGCCAGCGTGGCCTCGAGGTCATCCGTCTTCGCCCGCGTGAGTTCGAGCGTATAGGCCGAATAGTTTTCCGCCAGGATGCGGTCGTTGCGGTCGAGGATCAGCCCGCGGTTGGGCGCGGCGGGCACCCGCGAAATGCGGTTGCTTTCGGCGCGCTGGATGTAGTGGTCGTGCTGCACGATCTGCAGATAATACCCGCGCGCCAGCAGCGCGGTTGCCAGCAGCGCGACGAAAAACGCCCCCACTTTCAGCCGTCCATGAAAGCGGGCCAGTTCGCGATCCAGATTCTTCAGTTGCGTGACGAAATTCATTCGGAATCAGGCCCGGTCCTGCATGCCCTTGCCGTGCCACAGCCGTACAAACAGGGCAATCAGATACCACAGCACGGTGCTGCTCAATACCGGCACCAGCATGGCCAGCCCCGCTGGTGGATTGACCGCCAGCCAGCCAATCAGCAGCACCGCCAGTTGTACCGCCAGAAAAACGGGGAACAGCTGCGCGGCCTGGCGGAACGGATCGAACTGCAGCAGTCGCATACGAAAAAACAGCACCAGGTACACGCCGACCACATAGGCGATGGCGTGCTGGCCGAACACCGCGCCGTCCTGGAAATCGGTCAGCAGGCCGAGAACAAACGCCGCGCCGAAACTGATGCGCGCCGGCTGATGCAGGGTCCAGAACAGCACGCCGACCAGCACGAAATCCGGCCGCAGGGCCAGCGCCCAGCCCGACCACGGCAGCTGCTCCAGCAGCACCGCCAAGATCAGGGTGCCGAGGATGCGGCGCCAGCTGCCCGTTTCGGTTGCCACATTCATGGCGCGGTGGCCTGCGGTTCGGCGACCAGCACCAGCACCGCGCGGGAACGCTCGAGGCCCGCCAGCGGCAGGCTTTCCACCCGCAGGTAAGGGCTGGATTGCGAACGCGAAACCCGGCTGACGCGCGCCACCGGAATACCGGCCGGATACACCCGGTCGATGCCCGATGTCAGCAGACGGTCGCCCGCCCGGATATCGGTTTGCGCCGGCATGTAACGCAGTTCCATCCTGCCCTGTCCGCTGCCGGCGGCCAGCCCGCGCTGGCCGGTGCGCTCGACCATCACCGGCGTCAGCTGCTTCGGGCTGCTCACCAGCGTGACTTCGCTCGACCCCGGATACACCCGGCTCACCTGCCCCACCAGGCCACTGGCATCGACCACCGGCAGGCCGCTTCGCAGCCCCGCGCTGCCGCCCTGGTCGAGGGTGATGCGCTGGGCAAACCAGTCGTGCCCCTGATACAGCAGGGCAGCATGCACCAGCTGCTGGCCGGGACGTGACTGCAGCTGCAACAGGGTCCGCAATTCGGTATTTTCACGCGCCAGTTCTTGTGCGGCGTTCACGCCGGTCAGCAGCTGCGCACGCTCAATCAGCAGCGCGTCGCGCTCTTTTTGCAGGAGACGGTGACGGATAAAGAAGCCGCCGAGTTCGGCAGCGATGTCGGTGGGCGCGCGCATGGCCTCGCGCACGGGCTGCAGCAACAGCGAAAACCCGCTGCGCAAGCCGTCGAGTGCGTGATAACGGACATCGGCCACCACACAGCTCACGCCGACCAGCAGCCAGATCAACAAGCGTGCCGTCGGCCCCAGCCGGCGGGCGAACATGAGCTGGCCTGGCATCGCCATCAGCTACTCCTGTCCGCAGTCCCGGAAGCTACGTTCACTCGTTGGTGAACACCGACGCCAGTTTGTCCATGTCTTCCAGGGCGCGGCCGCAACCGCGCACCACGCAGCTCAGCGGGTCGTCGGCGACAACCACCGGCAGGCCGGTTTCCTCCATCAGCAGGCGATCGAGATCGCGCATCAGCGCGCCGCCGCCGGTCAGCACCATGCCCCGCTCGGCGATGTCGGCGCCGAGTTCGGGCGGCGTCTGCTCCAGCGCCATTCTCACCGCGCTGACGATGGCGTTCAGCGGCTCGGTCAGCGCTTCGAGGATTTCGTTGGACGACACGTTGAAGCTGCGCGGCACGCCTTCGGCCAGGCTGCGGCCCTTGACTTCCATTTCCAGCACCTCGGCGCCCGGAAAGGCCGAGCCCATTTTCTTCTTGATCTGCTCGGCGGTCGCCTCGCCGATCAGCATGCCGTAGTTGCGGCGAATGTAGTTGGTGATGGCCTCGTCCATGCGGTCGCCGCCGACGCGCACCGAGTTGGCATAGACCACGCCGCCGAGCGAGATCACGCCGACTTCGGTGGTGCCGCCGCCGATGTCGACCACCATCGAGCCGGTGGCTTCGGCCACCGGCAGGCCGGCGCCGATCGCCGCCGCCATCGGCTCCTCGATCAGATAGACCTGGCGCGCCCCGGCGCCGATCGCCGATTCGCGGATCGCGCGGCGCTCCACCTGGGTCGAGCCGCACGGCACGCAGATGATGATGCGCGGACTGGGGCGCAGCATGCGGGTGTCGTGCACCTTCTTGATGAAATACTTGAGCATCTGCTCGGTGACGGTGAAGTCGGCAATCACGCCGTCCTTCATCGGCCGGATCGCCTGCAGGTTGCCCGGGGTGCGCCCCAGCATCTGCTTGGCTTCCACCCCCACCGCCTGCACCGAGCGTTTGCCCCCCACCGTATCGGTGCGGATCGACACCACCGAGGGCTCGTCCAGCACGATGCCGCGGCCGCGCACATAAATCAGCGTGTTGGCGGTACCGAGGTCGATCGCGAGATCGGTGGAAAAATAGCTGGTCAGGAACTTGAACATGGCGGCGGCGACACCCGCGTCAGGCGGGCGAAAGGGCAGAAAAAACAAGGGGGCTATGATACCCTAACGCGCTTCGTTCCCGTAAGTCATCAGGTGCTTCCATGTCCCTCACCCCGGACGACGTCAAGCGCATCGCCCGCCTTGCGCGCATCGAAACCAGCGATGCCGAGGCGCAGGCCACGCAGGCCCAACTCAACAGCATTTTCGACCTGATCGCCACCATGCAGGCGGTCGACACCCGTGGCGTCAGCCCGATGGCTCACGCGCAGGAGGTTTATCAGCGCCTGCGCGACGACGTGGCGACCGAAACCGACCGCCACGCCGCCTTCCAGGCCGTCGCCCCGGCGGTCGCAAACGGTCTCTACCTCGTGCCCAAAGTCATCGAATAAGCCATATGCCCGAAACCTCCCTCTCCGCGCTCGCCGCGCGGCTGGCCGCCAGGCAGATTTCCAGCCGCGAGCTCGCGCAAGCCTACCTCGACCGCATCGCGGCGCTCAATCCGGCGATCAACGCCTTCATCACGGTCGATGCCGAGAAGACCCTGCTTGAGGCCGCCGCCGCCGACGCGCTGATCGCCGCCGGGAAGAATGGCCCGCTGACCGGCGTGCCGATCGCCCATAAGGACATCTTCTGCACCGACGGCTGGCTCACCACCTGCGGCTCGAAAATGCTGCACAACTTCGTCGCGCCCTACGACGCGCACGTGATCCAGCGCTTCAAGGCCGCCGGCATGCCCTCGCTCGGCAAGACCAACATGGACGAGTTCGCCATGGGGTCCTCCAACGAGACCAGTTATTTCGGCGCGGTGAAAAACCCCTGGAACACCGCCTACGTGCCCGGCGGCTCCTCGGGGGGCGCAGCGGCCTGCGTCGCCGCGCGCATGGCGCCCGCCGCCACCGGCACCGACACCGGCGGCTCGATCCGCCAGCCCGCCGCGCTGTGCGGCATCACCGGCCTCAAGCCCACCTACGGTCTGGTGTCGCGCTTCGGCATGATCGCCTTCGCCTCCAGCCTCGACCAGGCCGGGCCGATGGCGCCGTCGGCCGAGGACTGCGCGCTGCTGTTGAACGTGATGACCGGCTTCGACCCCAACGACTCGACCAGCCTGGAGCGCGAAAAAGAGGATTACACGCGCGACCTGGAAAAACCGCTTGCCGGCCTGCGCGTCGGCCTGCCGCGCGAATTCTTCGCCGCAGGGCTCAACAGCGAAGTGGCCGCGGCTGTCGAGGCCGCCGTCACCGAGCTGAAAAAGCTCGGCGCCACCACCGTCGATATCTCGCTCGCCAACTCGCAGCTTGCCATTCCCGTCTACTACGTGCTGGCCCCGGCCGAAGCCTCGTCCAACCTGTCGCGCTTCGACGGCGTGCGCTACGGCTACCGCGCGCCGGAATACGGCAACCTCGACGACATGTATAGCAAGACCCGCGCGCAGGGCTTCGGCGCGGAAGTGAAGCGCCGCATCCTGATCGGCGCCTATGTGCTCTCGCACGGCTATTACGACGCCTATTACCTGCAGGCGCAGAAAATCCGCCGCCTGATCGCCGACGACTTCAGCGCCGCCTTCAAGACCTGCGACGTCATCCTCGGCCCCACCGCGCCCGGCACCGCGTTCAAGCTGGGTGAAAAATCCGGCGACCCGGTCGAGATGTACCTGAACGATCTCTACACCATCCCCGCCAACCTCGCCGGCCTGCCCGGCATGAGCTTGCCCTGCGGCTTCGATGTCCAAGGCCTGCCGATCGGCCTGCAACTGGTCGGCAACTATTTTTCCGAAGCGAAAATGCTCAACGTCGCCCACCAGTACCAGCGCGCCACCGACTGGCACAGCCGTATGCCAACTAATTTGTAAAACCGCTAGCCACAGAGGCACAGGGAACCCCTCTGTTTTTCTCTGTGCCTCTGTGTCTCTGTGGTGAAAGGGTCTTAAATCATGCAGTGGGAAACCGTCATCGGGCTGGAGGTGCATACCCAGCTCGCCACCAGGTCCAAGATTTTCTCGGGCAGCAGCACCGCCTTCGGCGCCGCGCCCAACACCCAGGCGAGCGCAGTCGACATTGCGCTGCCCGGCGTGCTGCCGGTGCTGAACAAAAAAGCGGTGGAATGCGCGATCCGGTTCGGCCTGGCGGTCGACGCCACGCTCAACCGCGTCAACGTGTTCGACCGCAAGAACTACTTCTATCCCGACCTCCCCAAGGGCTACCAGATCAGCCAGCTGGCCAGGCCCATCGTCGAGGGCGGCGCGCTGAAGATCGTGGTCCCTTCGACAGGCTCAGGACAATCGGAGGAGCGGGTCATCCACCTCACCCGCGCCCACCTGGAAGAGGACGCCGGCAAGTCGCTGCACGAGGACTTCCACGGCATGACCGGGATCGACCTCAACCGCGCCGGCACGCCGCTGCTGGAAATCGTCTCCGAACCCGAGATGCGCTCCTCCGCCGAGGCGGTGGCCTACGCCCGCGCGCTGCACACGCTGGTGACCTGGATCGGCATCTGCGACGGCAACATGCAGGAAGGCAGCTTCCGCGTCGACGCCAACGTCTCGGTGCGCCCGGCAGGGCAGGCCGAATTCGGCACCCGCCGCGAGATCAAGAACCTCAACTCCTTCAAGTTTCTGCAGCAGGCGATCGACTACGAAATCCGCTGGCAGATCGAGACGCTGGAAGACGGCGGCCGCATCGAGCAGGCCACGGTGCTGTTCGACCCCGACACCGGCGAGACGCGCATGATGCGCAGCAAGGAAGATGCGCACGACTACCGCTACTTCCCCGACCCCGACCTGTTGCCGGTGAAGCTCGACGAGGACTGGATCGAAGCGGTGCGCGCCGGCCTGCCCGAACTTCCAGCCGCAATGCAGGCACGCTTTCAGGCCGACTATGGCGTATCGGCCTACGACGCGGCGGTGCTGACGGGCTCGCGTGCGCTCGCCGATTTCTTCGAGGCAGCCGCCCGCGCCTGCGGCCAGGGCAAGCTCGCCGCCAACTGGGTGATGGGCGAACTCTCGGCCGCGCTGAACAAGGCCGAACTCGACATCGCGCAAAGTCCGGTCTCGGCCGCGCAGCTCGGCACGCTGATCGCCCGCATCCAGGACGGCACCCTGTCCGGAAAGCTCGCCAAACAGGTGTTCGAAGGGTTGTGGGAAGGCGCCGGCGAGGTCGACGCCATCATCGAGACGCGCGGCCTGAAGCAGATGTCCGATTCCGGCGAACTGGAAAAGATCGTCGACGACGTGCTCGCCGCCAATCCGAAATCGGTCGAGGAATTCCGCTCCGGCAAGGAAAAGGCCTTCAACGCCCTGGTGGGACAGGTGATGAAGGCCAGCCGCGGCAAGGCCAACCCGGCGCAGGTCAACGAGTTGCTGAAAGCCCGGCTGCAGTAAATTCAAAAACCAAAAACCTCACCACAGAGGCACAGAGAAAATCGAGAAACAACAAGCGATTGGCATCCCCCATCGGGTGATGCACCCAACTGAAATAAGGTTTTGTTTTACCTCTGTGTCTCTGTGCCTCTGTGGTTCAAACGCTTTCCCCACGAGACCCTTATTATTTGCCCGTCAGTTCCCGGAAGCGCGCCTTGTCGGCCGCATATTTCTCGCCCACCTGCACCATCGCCTCTTCGTTGTTGAGGATGGTGCGCTTCAAGTCCAGGCTTTCCCGGATGGCCTGGTCCAGCTGTTCCTTCAGGTTGGGCGAAACCGGGCGGCCCGCCTTTTCGATATTGGCGATACGCGCCTTCAATTCCGCCAGGTTTGCGTCCACCGCCTTGCCGCGGATTTCAGCCCCCCTGATCGCCAGTTTGTGATGCTCCAGCGCACGGTCGCGCGCCAGATCGATTTCCGCTTCGGTGGTATAGGTCTGGGTCAGCGCGCGATCGAGCTGTGCCTGCTTGCCCTGTTCCACCTCGATGCGCTTCTGCTCGGCCCGGCGTTCGGCCTCGGCCTGACGCTCGGTCTCGGATTGCGTGCGCCGGATGACGTTGCCCTGTTTGCTCAACTCGGCGCCGCCGCTTTTCTGAAAGGTCACCGGCGGGGTATCGCTGTAATGCACGCGGCCGTTGCCGTCTACCCAGCGGTACATCTGGGCATGCGCCGCGCCCGCGCTCAGCAGCAAGGCGACTGCCAGTGCGCTAAACGCCATACCTCGCCCGGTAGCCTGCCACGGCCTGCAATTCTTGTTGTCTGTCCGCATCGCGTTCCAGAAACTCCACCAGATTGTCCAGGGTGACCACCGCCACCACCGGAATGCCATATTGCTCGCGCACTTCCTGCACCGCCGACTTGTCGCCGCTGCCTCGCTCCATGCGGTCCAGCGCGATCACCACCCCGGCCGGTTCGGCGCCCGCGTGGCGAATCAGGTCCACCGACTCGCGCACCGAAGTCCCCGCCGAAATCACATCGTCGACGATCAGCACGCGGCCCTGCAGTTTCGCGCCGACCACCGTGCCGCCCTCGCCGTGATCCTTGGCCTCCTTGCGGTTGTACGCAAACGGCACGTTCCTGCCCATGCCCGCCAGCGCGATCGCGATGCTCGCCGCCAGCGGAATGCCCTTGTAGGCAGGGCCGAACAGCACGTCGAACGACAGCCCAGAGTCGACGATGGCTTTCGCGTAAAATTCGCCCAGCCGACGCAGCTTGTCGCCGTCGTTGAACAGCCCCGCGTTGAAAAAGTAGGGGCTCATGCGCCCCGCCTTGGTCTTGAACTCGCCAAAACACAGCACCTGCGACGCAATGGCGAATTCCACAAACTCGGCTCTGTAATCGGACATTTCCTGACTTTTCTTGAATCGTTATTTTAATTAAACCCGTGATGCGAATTATATCGGCCAACCTCAACGGCATCCGCTCCGCCGCCACCAAGGGCTTCTTCGACTGGCTGCCCACCCACGGCGCCGACGTCGTCTGCGTGCAGGAGCTCAAGGCGCAGGCCGCCGACCTCAAGCCCGGGTTCATCCAGTGCGACGGCCTCAGCGGCGCCTTCCACTATGCCGAGAAAAAAGGCTACAGCGGCGTCGGCGTCTATACCCGCACACAGCCGCAGCAGATCATCGAAGGCCTCGGCGTGCCGGAATTCGACGCCGAAGGCCGCTACATCGAGGCCGACTACGGAAATCTGGCCGTCATTTCGCTCTACCAGCCCTCCGGCTCCAGCAGCGAAGAACGCCAGCAGGCCAAGTACCGCTTCCTCGACGCCTTCTTCCCGCATCTCGAAGCCTTGATCAAATCCGGTCGCGAGATCGTCATCTGCGGCGACTGGAACATCGCCCACCGCGAGATCGACCTGAAGAACTGGAAATCCAACCAGAAGAATTCCGGATTCCTGCCCGAGGAACGCGCCTGGATGACGCGCCTGTTCGACGAGCTCGGCTGGGTCGACGTCTACCGCAGCCTCTATCCCGAGCACACCGGCGAGGCCTACACCTGGTGGAGCAACCGCGGCCAGGCGTATGCCAGGAACGTCGGCTGGCGCATCGACTACCAGATCGCCACGCCGGGCATTGCCGCCAAAGCCACCGCCGCCAGCGTCTACAAGGGCCAGCGCTTTTCCGACCATGCGCCGCTGATTGTCGATTACGATTACGTCCCATAAATCCCCAACAGGGGATAGGGGGCATGACATGGCAAAAAAAGAACTGCCAAGCATAGGCGGCCAATCCTTCGAAGCGCTCAAGCAGGTCAACGACCACGGCGCCGAGTACTGGAGCGCACGCGGCCTTCAGCCCCTGCTGGGTTACAGCCAGTGGCGGCGGTTCGAAGATGCCATCCAGCGCGCCCAAACCTCGTGCGAGCAGTCGGGTAACGACCCTGCCTATCATTTTGCCGGCGCCGGCAAAATGATCGAGCTGGGTAAAGGCGGCCAGCGGGAAGTGGATGACTATCAACTGTCCCGCTTCGCCTGCTACCTCATCGCCCAGAACGGCGACTCGCGCAAGCCGGAAATCGCCCAGGCCCAAAAATACTTCGCCATCCAGACGCGGCGCCAGGAGCTGTCCGAGCGGCTGGCCGCGGACATGGAGCGCCTGGAACTGCGCAAACAAACCTCCGACGAATTCAAGGCGCTCTCCGGCGCCGCCCGACTGGCTGGCGTGCAGAACCCCATGTTCGGGATTTTTCACGACGCCGGCTACAAAGGCCTTTACGGTGGCTTGGGCAATGAACAGATCAAGACCAGAAAGGGCATCCCCGCCAAAGAACAACTGATGGACCGGATGAACGCCACCGAGCTTGCCGCCAACCAGTTCCGCATGACCCAGACCCGCGACAAACTGGCGCGCGAAGGCATCCGCGACCAGCAGCAGGCCATCCGCGCCCACGAGCAGGTCGGCAAGGAAGTCCGCGCCGCCATTGAACGCATCGGCGGCGAACGCCCCGAAAACATTCCCGCCGCCGAACCCATCAAGGACGTGGAAAAACGGATCAAGACCGCCACACCCAAGCTGGAACTGGACGAGCGCGATGCGGGCGGTTTGCTGGGTAACAATCCACCGAACAAGGGAACAAGCGAATAACAGCCATGCCGCTTTCCTGGAACGAAATCCGCAGCCGCGCCCACGAATTTTCGAAAAAGTGGATTGACGAAGTATCCGAACGCGCCGAAGCGCAAAGCTTCTGGAACGATTTTTTCGCCGTGTTCGGCATCGAGCGCAAGCGCGTCGCCATTTTCGAGAAGCAGGTCGCCATGACGCGCGCGGGCGAAAAGCTCAAGCACGGCCGCATCGACGCCTTCTGGAAAGGCATGCTGCTGATCGAGCACAAAAGCCGCGGTGCCGACCTCAGCCGCGCCTTCGCGCAGGCCGCGGACTACTTCGACGGCATCGCCGAGCGCGACCTGCCGCGCTACATCCTGGTGTCCGACTTCGAGCGCTTTCGGCTCCACGATCTGGAAGATGGTGGCGAGACCGAATTCAAGCTCGCCGACCTGCACAAGCGCATCAAGCATTTCGCCTTCGTCGCGGGCTACCGCACCCAGGTCATCGCGCCGCAAAACCCGGTCAACATCAAGGCCGCCGAGCGCATGGGCAAGCTGCACGACCGGCTCCGCGCCAGCGGCTACGAAGGCCACCCGCTGGAAGTCCTGCTGGTGCGCCTGCTGTTCTGCCTGTTCGCGGAGGACACCGGCATCTTCCAGCCCGCCGGCAGTTTCCGGATCTGGCTCGACGAGCGCACCGCGCAGGATGGCTCCGATCTCGGCGCGCAATTGACGCTGTACTTCCAGACGCTGAACACGCCGGAAGACAAGCGCTCGAAAAACCTCGACGAACAGACCGCCGCCTTTCCCTATGTGAACGGCAAGCTGTTCGAGGAGACGTTGCCCATCGCCGCTTTCGATACCGCCCTGCGCGACGCGCTGCTCGATTGCTGCGCGCTCGACTGGAGCGCGATCTCCCCCGCCATCTTCGGCGCGCTGTTCCAGTCAATCATGGACGACAAGGCACGGCGCAACCTCGGCGCGCACTACACCAGCGAGGAAAACATCCAGAAGCTCATCAAGCCGCTGTTCCTCGATGCGCTGTGGGCCGAGTTCCACAAGATCAAGGGCAACCGGAACAAGCTGTTCGAGTTTCATAAAAAACTGCGCGGCCTCACCTTTTTCGACCCCGCCTGCGGCTGCGGCAATTTCCTCGTCATCGCCTACCGCGAACTGCGGCAACTGGAGCTGGAACTGCTGCGCGCCGCCCATACCACCGGCCAGCTCGCGCTCGACGTGCACCAGATGATCGCGCTGGACGTCGATCAGTTCTGCGGCATTGAAATCGAGGAATTCCCCGCCCAGATCGCCCAGGTCGCCCTGTGGCTCATCGACCACCAGATGAACCTGAAAGTGAGCGAGGAATTCGGCATGTATTTCGCCCGCATCCCCTTGATGACCAGCCCCAGGATCGTCCACGGCAACGCGCTCACGCTCGACTGGAACGACGTGCTGCCGGCGGAGCGGGCAAGCTACGTGATGGGCAACCCGCCATTCGTCGGCAAACAGCATCAGTCTGCCGAGCAGAAGTTGGATGTGGCTCCTTTGTTCTCTCGTCTTGAAGGGGGCGGAGTACTAGACTTCGTGGCTGCGTGGTATATCAAGGCTGCGGATTATTTCAAAGTGAATCCGGCTGTGGTTGCTGGCTTTGTCTCCACGAACAGTATCGTTCAGGGTGAGCAAGTAGGCAGCCTGTGGGGATGGATGCTGGCGCAGGGCATCAAGATCCACTTTGCCCACCGCACCTTCCGCTGGAGCAACGAGGCGCGCGGCAAGGCCGCCGTTCACTGCGTCATTATTGGTTTCTCCCGGACCCTGCCCACGCATCGCGTGATTTACGAATACGACGATGTGGACAGCGAACCGCACGCCACCGCCGCCGCCAACATCAACCCCTATCTGGTGGATGCGCCGGATGTGGCGTTGCCCTCCCGGCGAACCGCCATTTGCGATGTGCCGCCCATTGTCTTTGGCTCGATGGCAAACGACGGCGGCCATTTGTTTCTGGACAGCGCCGAGAAACAGGCATTGCTGGCCGAATGTCCTGCAGCGGCACGTTGGATCAGACCTTTTCTGGGCGCCGATGAGTTCATCAACAATATTCCCCGATGGTGTTTGTGGCTTAAGGACTGTCCACCTTCCGAACTGCGTGAGATGCCCGCCGTGATGGCGCGCGTGCAGAAAGTCAAAGCCCATCGGGCAGCCAGCAGCCGGCCGGCCACGCAATCGCTTGCCGCGACGCCCACGCTCTTTGGCGAAATCCGCCAGCCATCGGGCCGCTATTTGCTGGTTCCGCGCCACTCGTCCGAGCGGCGCGAGTTTATCCCGATCGGCTTTCTGCCGCCGGAAGTCATCGTAGGAGACGCCAATCTGTGCATTCCCGATGCCACGCTGTACCACTTCGGCAGCATGACTTCGCGCATGCACATGGCCTGGGTAAAGTATGTTTGCGGGCGTATCAAAAGCGATTATCGATACACAAATCAAATCGTCTACAACAACTTCCCCTGGCCCGACGCCCCGACCGACAAAGCCCGGCAGGCCATCGAAGCCGCCGCCCAAGCCGTGCTCGATGCCCGCGCACTCTTCCCCGGCGCCACGCTGGCCGACCTCTACGACCCGCTCTCCATGCCGCCCGCGCTGCTGAAAGCGCACCAGAAGCTCGACGCGGCAGTCGACAAGGCCTACGGCAAAACCGGCTTCAAATCCGACGCCGAACGGGTGGCGTTTCTGTTCGAACGCTATCAGGCATTGACCTCGCTGCTGCCCATCGCCCAGCCAAAACCCAAACGGGGCGGGAAAAAATCAGGCGCTCAGTGATAGCGCTTTTGCGCAACGCGCCAGATTTGCAGGATTTCGACGGCTTCGCTACCGACGCGGCAGGTCAGCAGGTAATTGCGGTGCAGCATGAGTTCACGGGTGCCTTCGAGGTCACCGCGCCGTCCGATGAAAGGATGCGCGGTCAGGTGTTCGGCGGTTTGCCCGAAGCCCGCCGCCAGTGCTTGCGGCTTGTCTTGCTGCGCATTTCCGTTTGGCATAGGCTGCATCGCGGTCTAATATAACAATCATTATAACTAGCTGGAGCCCGCCATGCACGCCCTGAAACTCACTCAAATCGGCAATTCGGTCGGCCTGATCCTGCCCAAGGAGGTGCTGGCGCGGCTGAAGCTGGAAAAGGGCGATACGGTGTTTGTGACCGAGACGCCGGACGGCGTGGCACTGCGTGCTTACGATCCCAATTTCGAGGATCAGATGGATGCCGCCCGCGCAATCATGAAAAAGCGCCGTGCGGTGTTGCACGAGCTCGCGAAGTGAGCGTCTGGGTCTGGCTTGATCGTGCAGTGCTGATCGCGGCACATGACGAGCAACTGGCCGAGCACGGTGGGGCTGCGGGATTTCGCGACGAAGGGCTGTTCGATTCCGCGCTGGCGCGTCCGCTGAATCTGGCGGCATATGAATCGCCCGATGCGGCGGCGCTAGCGGCTTCCTACGCGGTCGCGCTCGCCAAGAATCATCCCTTCGTGGACGGCAACAAACGTACCGCCTTCGTCGCCACGGAATTGTTCCTGTGGCTGAATGGCCATGAACTGAACGCGAGCGACGCGGAATGCGTGCTGGCCATGCTCGCCGTGGCCGACGGCGAATGGGACGAAGCCACCCTCGCCGCCTGGCTGCGCGAACGCATCACGCCGCGCACCTGATCTTTTTCTGCTCACTGCTCACCGCTTAACGATCTCGATGAACCACCCCTGGCTTGCCGCCCTCAAGGTCTACGCCCACCCGCGCGTCGTCGGCATGCTGTTCCTCGGCTTTTCCGCCGGGCTGCCGCTGCTCCTGGTGCTGGGCACGCTGTCGTTCTGGCTGTCGGAGGCCGGCATTGCGCGCGCGACGATCGGGCATCTCTCCTGGGTGGGGCTGGCGTACGGCTTCAAGTTTTTGTGGTCGCCGCTGGTGGACCGGCTGCCGCTGCCCTTCCTGACGGCGCGGCTGGGCAAGCGACGGGCCTGGCTGCTGCTGTCGCAGGTCTGCATCGCCGCCGCGCTCTTGGGGATGGCGAACACCGACCCGGCGCAGAACCTGACGCACATGGTGTATCTCGCGCTGGCGGTGGCGTTCGCCTCGGCGACGCAGGACATCGCGCTCGACGCCTACCGCATCGAGGCGGTGGAAATCGAGAAGCAGGGGGCGATGGCGGCGACCTATCAGGCGGGCTATCGCATCGCGATGATCACCGCCGGCGCGGGCGCGCTGTGGATCGCGGCGGCGTTCGACCCCTCCGAGGCGACCTACGACTTCCGCCCCTGGCAGGTGGCGTACACGGTGATGGCGGCGCTGATGGCGGTCGGCATCCTCACCACGCTGACCATCCGCGAGCCGGAAAAGAAAATCTCCATCTCGACCGTCGAGCGCGAGGCACACACGCGGGAACGCTTTGCCGCGGCCGGACTCTCCGGCTGGCTGCTGACCGCCACGGCGTGGGTCCACAGCGCGGTGCTGGCACCCTTCATCGACTTCATCCAGCGCTACAAGTGGCAGGCCGTGCTGATGCTGGCGCTGATCTCGATGTACCGCATCTCGGACGTGGTGATGGGGGTGATGAGCAATCCCTTCTACCAGGAAATGGGCTTCACCAAGGACGAGGTCGCCACCGTGTCCAAGGTGTACGGCGTGATCATGACCATCCTCGGCGCCGGGCTGGGCGGCCTGCTGGTGATGCGCATGGGGGTGATGCGCACGCTGTTCCTGGGCGCGGTGCTGTCGGCGGCAACCAATCTGCTGTTTGTGTGGCTGGCCGGTCGCGGCCACGATGTCGGCGCGCTGGTGTTCACGATATCGGCGGACAACCTCTCGGCCGGCATCGCCTCCAGCGCCTTCGTCGCCTATCTCTCCAGCCTGGTGAACCAGGCGTATTCGGCCACCCAGTACGCGCTGTTCACCTCGGTCATGCTGCTGTTGCCCAAGTTCATCGCGGGCTTTTCCGGCCAGTTCGTCGATGCCTTCGGCTGGGCGAGCTTTTTCACCGGGACTGCGCTGATCGGGGTGCCGGTTTTGCTGCTGGTCTGGCTGGTAGGGCGACAAAAAAGCTGAAAACCTTTTTATCCGCGAAGGACGCGAAGGGGCGCGAAGAAAAAACAAGGAAGGACAAGAAATGGATGAACTCGTGTTTCGGGAGGAGGTTTATGCGGTCGTTGGGGCGGCGATCGAGGTGCATCGCGAGCTGGGGGCGGGGTTTCTGGAGGCGGTTTATCAGGAAGCGATGGAGCGGGAGCTTGTATATCGTGAAATTGCTTTCGAATCGCAGCGTGAGTTGGTGATTCATTACAGGGGCCAGCCTCTGAGCAAAGCCTACATCTGCGACTTCCTGTGTTTCGACAAGGTGCTGGTTGAACTGAAGGCGATGGATAGGCTGACCGGCCGGGAAGAAGCCCAACTCATCAATTACCTCAAGTCGTCGGGTTTATCCGTAGGCCTGCTAATCAATTTCGGCTCCCACGGTAAACTGGAATGGCGACGCCTCGTAAAATCCCAATGATTTCACCCTGGTTTTTCTTCGCGTCCCTTCGCGTCCTTCGCGGATAAAAAATCATGATCGAATTCTCCCTCCTCGCCGCCCTCCTCGCCGGCCTCCTCGGCGGGGTGCACTGCGTCGGCATGTGCGGCGGCATCGTCGCGGCCTTCTCGTTCCGCACCGACGGCACGCACCCGCCGTTCCGCATGCATCTGGCCTACAACCTGGGACGGGTGTCGTCTTATGTGCTGTTCGGCGCACTGGCCGGGGCGCTCGGCGCCACGTTCAAGCTGGCCGGGTTCATGCCGGTGCAGCTGCTGTTGTATGTGCTGGCGCAAGTCGTGATGATCCTGCTCGGCCTGTACCTGGCCGGATTCAATCAATGGGTGCTGGTGTTCGAGCGCGCCGGCGGCGCGGTGTGGCGCGTGGTGAAGCCGCTGTTCCAGAAACTGCTGCCGGTGAAGTCGCTGCCGCAGGCGGTGCTGGCGGGCATGGCCTGGGGCTGGCTGCCGTGCGGGCTGGTGTACTCGGTGCTGGTGTCGGCCTTGGCAGCGGGCAGCGCCACCTCCGGCGCCGCGCTGATGCTGGCATTCGGGCTCGGCACCCTGCCGAATTTATTGGGCATGGGGCTGTTCGCCCGGCAGATCCAGCCTTTCATGCAGCGGCTGTGGGTGCGCCGCGCGGCCGGGTTGATGGTGGCGGGGTTCGGGGTTTGGGGCCTGCTCGCGCTGGCTTATTCGACGTTCACCAACGCCTGAACGGGGCGGGACCGCTGCGGCTGAAGGCTTATTTGTAGAACTTCTGGTTGAATACCAACTCGCGCCGCGGTTCGCCGGCCATTTCGACGATGGCGGTGAATTTCAGCGTGTCGGGCGGCGTGACCCGGAATTCGCCCAGGTAGTAAATCGCAGTGCCTTCCTTGATCTCGCGCATCTCCACATTGGCCAGTTGCTGGTTGAGATTGGTGAAAAAGACGGTGAGCCTGGCCGGCACCGGCGAGAGCACGCCCACCTCGTTCTGCTTCAGTACCGACATCGTGACCATTCCGCGCGTCTTGCTGCGCTCGATCTTGTAGGCGCGCGCGACTTCGGGCAGCAGTTCGTCGGTGGTGAGGGCGTTGTAGTGGACTTCGTACGGGCCGAATTTCTGCGCGATTTCAGCGTGTGCAACAGCAGTGACGGAACACAGGCACAGGGCGGCAAGCAGGCGATTCATGGTCTCTCTCCTTTTGTTGTGGGCGATGCTATCTAGTGTAGTGTTGCATTCTGTTTGGAACTTATAGCCATGTAATAACGGCCTCGTAGGTCGGGTTTTAACCCGACATGTCGGGCTGAAGCCCGACCTACAAGGGATTGCACATAAGTGCCGTCAAGAATGCAGCACTACACTGGATTGTAGGCGCTTATTGCTGCGCGGCGAGCCAGGCGCTCAGGTCGTCGAGTGCGCGACTGACCGCAAGGTTGGCCGCCAGCGCGGCACCAGCCGCATCATAGGTCGCCAACGGCATCTGCTGTTCGAATACGCGGCGCCCCAGCAGGGTGCGCTGCTTCAGGTCGACCAGTTCGGCGCGCAGCACCAGGCGCATCTGGCCCGGCTCGCTGGCGGCGTCGTGATAGAACTCGACCAGTTCGGTATCCAGCAGCATGTCGCCGCGCACATAGCCGCCGGCGGCACTGACATTCCAGGCGCCCTGGCGGTCGAGGCGGGTGCGCATGAGGTCGGCGAAGCGCTTGCCGGGCCGCTCGGTCCAGCGCGCGAACTGGTATTGGCCGCGGGTGCCGGCGCTGCGGCTGAAGACGAGCTGGTCGGTGTCGTAAAAGCTGCCGGTGGTGGTGTCGAGCACCAGCAAGGTTTTGGCGTCGGCGCGCAGCGGGGCGGGTTCGGTGGCGGACACGGGATCGTTCAGCACGTAATACACCACGGCGGGAATTTTGGTCTTTTCACCAAAATTGACGCAGCCGGTCAGCACCAGGCTCAGCGCGGCCAGGACAAGGGCGGCTTTCATGGCATTTTTTCTCCGGGGCCGAGCTGCTGCTGGCCAGGGCCGAACAGGATTTCGCGCGGGTTGGACAGGCGCTGCCCGGCGGTGTTGAGGGTTTCGGCGCTGGTGCGCACGTCGCGGCTGATGTTGGTCAGCTCCAGCGTGCTGGTTTCGGTGAGTTGCTGGATTTGCCCGGAAATCAGGCTGGCTTCGTGCTGCAGTTTTTCCATCGCGACGGTGGCCTCCTTCAGCGTGGCATTGGCATTCTCGCCGACGCTGACAATGCTGCCTTCGGCACGGGTGGCGGCCTGGCTGATGCTGGCGCCGGCGAAACGAAATTCGTCGGAGGCGTCGCGGATGCCCTGTATCACGGCGTCGAGGCCCTGCTTGTTGGCGGCCAGATGGCCGGACAATTCGTTGAGGTTGGCGAGCGTCTGGCTGATGGCGCGCTGGTTTTCGTCGGACAGCAGGGTGTTCATGCGCTCCAGCACCTGGGCGCCGTTTTCCGCCAGCCGGGTCACCGCGGTGGCGACCTTGTCGATGTCGGAGCTGCCCTCGGCGATGACCGGATAGCGTTCGCCCTGGGGCGCCGCGTCAAGCAGGGGCGCATCGGCCGGACCGTTCTTGATTTCGACCGACGCGATGCCGGTGACCAGGTTGCGCTTGATGTAGGCCTCGGCGCCGACGTGCACCGGCACGCCCACGTCGATGCGCGCGGTGACGCTGACGGCTTCGTCCTTATCCTTGGCGAAACGATAGCTGTCGACCACGCCGACCTTGATGCCGCGAATCTTCACCGGGCTGCCGACCGCCAAGCCGTCAAGCGACTGCTGCTTGAAGTAAAGCGTGTAGTTCTGGTAGGCGACGCGGTCGGCCAGGCCCGTCAGCCACACAACGGACACGGTCAGCAGCGCAAGCACCGCCAGCACCAGAATGCCCACCAGGGTATAGCGGCCTTCAGTTTCCATGCGTGATTTCCTCTTTTGACGCCCGTGCGGCGAAGTAATCGCGCAGCCACGGGTCGTCGATGCTTTTCAGTTCGGCCACCGTGCCGCTGCCCAGCACGCGGCCGTCCGCCAGCACGATGATGCGGTCGATAATTGAAAACAGTGTATCCAGGTCGTGGGTGACGAGGAATACGGTGAGGCCGAGACTGTCGGCCAGCAGCCGGATCAGCGCATCGAAGGCGCGCGCCGATGTCGGATCGAGACCCGAGGTCGGCTCGTCCAGAAACAGCAGCTCGGGGTCCAACGCCAGCGCGCGCGCCAGCGCCACCCGCTTGCGCATGCCGCCCGACAGCTCGCTCGGGCGTTTTTTGGCGGCGTCCGGCGGCAGCCCGGCCAGCGCGAGCTTCAGCCGCGCCAACTGGCGGCAGGTCGCGTGCGGCAGCTCGGTGTGCTCGAACAGCGGGGCGGCGACGTTGTCCTCCACGTTCATTGAGGAAAACAGCGCGCCATCCTGGAACAGCACGCCAAAACGCTGGCGCAGCCGGTTCATCTGCTCCGGCCTGCAGTCCACAACCGACTGCCCGAACAACTCGATGCGGCCGGCCTGCGGCTTCAGCAGGCCGATGATTTCGCGCAGCAGCACCGACTTGCCGGAACCGCTGCCGCCGATCAGCGCGACCACTTCGCCGCGCGCAACGGAAAGCTCCAGATCGCGATGAATGCTGTTCCCGCCCAGCGTGGTGACGAGGCCGCGAACGTCGATGACGGTTTCTGTCATCAGATCCCCAGCCTCACGAACATGACGGCAAACATGGCGTTGAGGATGATGATGGCGACCAGGCTCTGCACCACGGTGGAGGTGGTATGGGCGCCGACGCTGCGCGCGTCGCGGGTGACCGAAAGCCCCATGCGGCAGGCGATCAGCGCGATGAAGATGGCGAACACCGGCGCCTTGCCCAGCCCCACCAGCAGGGTTTTCAGATTCAGCACGTCAGTCACCCGATCCATGAACATGGAATAGGAAATATCCAGCTGCTGCTGGGCCACCAGCATGCCACCGGCCATCCCGGCGATGTCGCCGATGAAGACCAGCAGCGGCAGGGCGAGCAGCAGGGCCAGGATGCGCGGGATCACCAGCACCGCCAGCGGCGACAGGCCGAGCGTGGTGATGGCGTCGATTTCCTCGGTCACCTTCATGGTGCCGATCTGCGCGGTGATGGCGGCACCGCTGCGCCCGGCCACCAGAACGGCGACGATGACCGGCGAAATCTCGCGCAGGATCGCCAGCAGCAGGCCGTCGACGACGAAGATGTTGGCGCCGTATTGCTGCGCCTGCGAGCCAAGCAGGTAGGCGAACACCACGCCGAGCAGGAACAGCATGCCGATCACGATGGGAATCGCGCCGATGAACACCTGGTTCACCTGGGCGCCAAATTCGCGCCAGCGCCAGCGCCCGGGACGCGGCAGCAAGGCCATCAGCTCGATGGACAGGCGGCCGACGAAGTCGAGCAGGCCGACCACATGGCCCCATACGGCGATGCTGCCGCGACCGGTGAGGGCGAGCACGCCTTCGCTGCGCGGCTCGGGCTGGGCGGCGGTGACGGCGCTGTGCTGCACCACCAGTTTGAACATTGCCAGATGCTGCGGCTGGAAGCCGCGCAGTTCGGGCAGCGGATCGTCGGCCTGCGGGCGGGCTGCGGCCAGCAGCAGCCACGCGCCGTTGGTGTCGAGCTGGGTGACGCCGGCGCCGTCGAGAATGCGCACGGACTTGCCGGCCAGTTTCGGCAGCGCGGACGCGGCCTCGGTCTGCCAGACGCCGCTGACGATCAGCGCGCCCTGTTCATCATCGAAGCGCGCGCTTGCGACCGTCATTCCAGCCCCAATGGGTTATTGGGATCGATCCCGGGCATGAAGGGCAGGCCGCGCTCGCGGTGGGTGACCTGGTAGACGCAGCCGATCCAGTTGCCGATCACCGCCTCGGCGGTGTCGTGCCAGGTGTTGTCGAGCAGCGGCAACAGGAGCGCCTCGGGGAAAGCCAGCGTCTCGCCCGCCTGCGTGCGGCTGGCAAACTCGGTCAGCAGCGCCTGGGCCTGGCGGTCGAAATAGCGCGCCGGGAACGGTGGAAACGCGGGCAGCTTGCCGGCCGCGGCCAGCAGCAGGTCGCGCTTGTATTCCTTCAGCAGCGACACTGTGTCGTATTCGGGATGGCCCTGGAAGAACACCGTGCGCAGGCCGTCGTGGCTGACCGCCAGATGCACGCCGGCGTCCGCGCTTTCGGCCAGCACCTTGAGTCCGGCGGCCGCGAACTGCGCACGCGAGACGTCGTTCCAGCGCGAATGCGGCACGTCGAAGCGGGTGTTGACGTCGGCCACCAGCGGATGGCGGCCGTCGGTGACGCGGTGCTCGAACACGCCCCAGATTTTCTGCGGCTGCTTCACCCGCGTCTGGCCGTGGCGGAACTGCATCACCGCATGGGTCGCCAGGCAGGAACACAGGGTCGAGGTGACATTGTCCCAGGCCCAGTCGATCACCTCGATCAGCGGCGCCCAGAACGGCTCATCGGCCAGGTTGGGGTGACTGACGTTGGCGCCGGTGATGATGAGCGCGTCGAGCCCCTTCTCGCGGATGGCGTCGAAGGATTCGTAAAACTGCGCGATATGCGCCTGCGCCGCCTCGCCGCGCGGCAGCGTCGGCAGGGTGAAGGGGTGCATGTAAAACTGGGCGATCGGGTTGGACTCGCCGACCAGCCGGTAGAACTGCCGTTCGGTCGCCGCCAGCGCCGCATCCGGCATCATGTTCAGGAGGCCGACGTGCAGCTCGCGGATTTCCTGCTGCGCCGCGCGCTCGGGCGACAGCACCGTGATGCCGTCGCGGCGCAGGCGGTCGAACGCGGGCAGGGCGTTATGCGCGACCAGCGGCATGTGCTTCCCCTGACCCCTGACCCCTGGCCCCTGACCCCTTGCGCGCAATGGCTATTTCCAGCAGCGCCAGAAAATCGCGCTCGTCGCGCACCTGTGCCACTTCCTGCGAGGTCACGGTGTAGCCGTGCGGGCCGGCGATCGCCTCGTAGCGCGGAATGCGCGAATGAAACAGGTGCGGGAACACCCAGCGGGCGAAGTCGTCGGGCTCGACCTGGGCCACGTATTCGAGGCCCTTTTCCCTGAGATACAAGGGCAGGTGCTCGGCCAGGAAGGCCGGGCGGAAATACAGCGGCTTGGGGTCGGACTGCGCACGTTTGATCAGCGTGTCTTCCTCTTCGCGCGTGGTGGTCTGGATGTAGAGGATCAGCGTGTGTCCGGCCAAGAGTTCGACCACGCCCGGCTCGTCCAGCTCGCACAGGCTGCCGCCGACGTCGTTGACGAAGTGCGGGTAGCCGTAGATTTCCTGGCCCTTGCGGATGAAGCCCGGGACGTCGCGCATGGCGGCGATCTCGCCGTCGCGATACGCGGCCTGACGGCGCGAGAATTCGTCCAGCGGCAATCCGCCCCAGACCGGCCCGCCGAGCTTGCCGACGAAGGTGAGCACCGGTCCGAGGTCGTTGATCTTGATGTTGTTCTTGATGTCGATCCAGTCGCGCCGCAGCAGGTCGCGCAAAAACGGCACCTGCATCGCCTGCTGCCTGATCAGATCCAGGATCGGTTCGTCGAGATAGCGCGTGCCGATGCGGTAGTCGCCGGAAAAGTGGAACCAGTCGTGGCCACGCAACATGCCCGAGAGGTGTGTCTTGCCGACGCCGGACATGCCGAGCAGGGTGATTCGCTTGGTCGGCCAGGCGCGGAAGGTGTCGGGAGTGAAATGCATGGGAGCGTTTTCTTGAGATTATCGCGAAGCCTACCGAAAAGCCGTGCAATTGTGCAATTAAAAAGGCCGGCGCACGCGGCCCGGTTTCGCCGCGTGCTCCGCCTCGCCACGGGTCTATTTTAAATATGTGTGGTTTTCCCCTTACGAGGTGGAAGCTGGATACGGGGCGAATAGCGGCACCGCGGCGCGACGAAGGGCAATACGATCATGGAACTGACCTCGAGTGCATTCGCCTTGCAAGGGGACATCCCGGGCCGCCACACCTGCGACGGCCATGATCAGTCGCCACCCCTGGCGTGGACTGGGGTGCCGGCCGGGACCCGGAGCCTGGCGCTGGTTGTCGATGACCCCGACGCCCCCCGATCCGGCCGCGCCCAAAATGACCTGGGTGCACTGGGTGGTGTACAGCATCCCGCCCGCGACGACGGGGATCGAGGCAGGTGCGCCGGCATGGCCGGCCGGCACGTACCAGAGCTTCAACGACTGGCAGCGGGAAGGCTACGGCGGCCCCTGCCCGCCCATCGGGCGCCATCGCTACGTGCACAAGCTGTATGCGCTCGACACCGTCCTCCCGCCCCTGCGCCCGGCGACCAAAGCCAGTCTGGAGCGGGCGATGCAGGGACACACCTGGCCCGCTGCGAACTGGTCGGGTACGACCAAAAGAAGCGTTAAGTCGCAGCGCATTGCCCCGCCGGACAGAAACCGCCCGCGCCGCAGCCGGGCATAATGACCGCATCGACCTCAGCAAACACGCCATGACCACCTCCCGCCTGCCCATCCTGTCGCTGCTCGAAACCCGCGTCCTCGGCGTGCTGTGCGAGAAGCAGCACACCGTTCCCGACACCTATCCGCTGTCGCTCAACGCGCTGGTGGCCGGCTGCAACCAGAAGACCAGCCGCCATCCGATCATCAAGGTCAGCGAGGCCGACGTGCTGTCGGCCATCGACAGCCTCAAGGGGCCGGCCCTGATCATCGAAACCAGCGGCGGCCGTGTCACCCGCTTTGCCCACAACATGGAACGGGCCCTGCACCTGCCCTCGCAGTCCGTCGCCCTACTCACCGCGCTGATGCTGCGCGGGCCGCAGACCGCGGGCGAGCTGCGCATCAACAGCGAGCGCCTGCACCGCTTCGCCGACATCTCGGCGGTGGAAGGCTTTCTGCAGGAATTGGCCGAACGGCCTGAAGGTGCACTGGTGGTCGAACTGCCGCGCCAGCCCGGTTCGCGCGAGAACCGCTGGGCCCACCTGCTTTCCGGTGCGCCCGTCATCGAGGACGCCCCTGCCCCGGCTTCCTCGGCCGCTCTTTCCACCGATGTCACCGTGGGCGAAATCGCCGCACTCAAGGCCAAGGTGGCGAGGCTGGAGGAAGAAGTCAACGCGTTGAAGGGTTTGGTGGGCACGCTTTGCGCTGAGCTCGGGGTGTCAGGCTGACCGGCTTGCCGCCGCTTTTCTGCCTGTCCGGCCAGCCCGGGCCCGGATGTCCATGCAAATTTCGCTACCCCATCGTCCGGGCGTAAATCGCGTTGTCGGCCGCGTAACACCCGCAGGCGGCGGCTTCCAGGCCGCCGCGGTCGAGAATCGTGATGTCCCCGCGGTGATAGCTGATCAATTGGCGTTTTTGCAGCGACGTGGCGGCCTTGGTGACGCCGACGCGGCGCACGCCCAGCATGTAAGCCAGGAATTCGTGCGTGACATGAAACGCATCCGAGTGGGCCCGGTCCCGCGTCATCAAGAGCCAACGGGCGAGGCGCGCCTCCAACACGTGGAAGTGGGTGCAGGCGGCTGTTTGCGCGAGTTGGCCCATCACCACGTAGAGATAGCGCTTCAATCCCCGTTGCAGCGCAGGGCTCAGCCCGAGTTCGCGGCGAAACTGTGCAGCGGCCATGCGCAGCGCCGCCCCCCCTCCCTGCACCACGGCGTGCAGCGGCGACACATCCACCCCGAGGACAAGCGTGATCCCGAGCATGCCTTCATCGCCGACCAAGCCCACCTCCAGGCCGGCGCGGCCATCGATCGCCGTGACCAGGGAAATGAAGCTTTGCGTGGGAAAGTAAACGTGGCGAACGCGCTCGCCGGGCTCGGCCAGGATCTCGGCAAGCACCAGCTCGACCGGCTCGCAGCCGGCCAGAAAGCGCTGGCGATCCTTGCTCGGCAAGGCCGCAAGCAGACGATTGACAGCAGGGGCAGGCTGGGTAAACGGCACGTGAGCGCTCCTGGAGGTGGGGGAAACCCGGCAAGCGGTACCCGGAGACCTTGCAATGCATTTCCGATGTCGGATGCGGACCCGGCGCGAAAGGTTTACCCCGGGTGGACGATTTAAAGTCTGGCCTGAAGCCAGGCGATTGTCCGGGCGGTAGCGCACATAACGCAGCATCGAGCGCGTCCAACCGCGGTTTCCAGGTTGAAAGGTGCGTCCCGGCACATCCGGCGCTGCGCCCGCGGAATGGAAGCCCTCGCGCCAATAAGGGTAATTACTTAGGCAGACCGTCCCCGAGCCTGGCAAAGCCGAGTACCATCAGGCGGGCTTGTGTGCCCCCGGTACACAGACATCCTTCGGAAAGACCGTGATACCCCTCACTCGCCTCGGCTGAGACAACGTTTTTTTCCGACTGTGGAGGCCGCAACCTTCTGTTGCCGGCCCGACAAGCGCAACCCGCCTTTGGGTCAATGCACGCTTTTCACGGAAATCAAGCATGTCAAAGACAGGAAACCGCCCCGCCCTTGCCGACAAGGCGCGGGGCACTGCCGAAGTCCGACGCCAGAAGGCCCTGCTTAAAACGGGGGCGTTGCAGGACGCGATTCTCAACAGCGCCAATTTTTCGAGCATCGCCACCGACGAGAAGGGCGTGATCCAGATATTCAACGTCGGCGCCGAGCGCATGCTGGGCTACACGGCCGCCGACGTCCTGAACAAGATCACGCCGGCCGACATTTCCGACCCGGAGGAAGTGATCGCACGCGCCAAGGCCTTGAGCGTCGAGCTGGCAACCCCGATTGCGCCGGGCTTCGAGGCACTGGTGTTCAAGGCCTCGCGCGGGATCGAGGACATCTACGAGCTGACCTACATCCGCAAGGACGGCAGCCGCTTTCCCGCGGTGGTGTCGGTCACCGCGCTGCGCGACGCCAAAGGTGAAATCCTCGGCTACCTGCTGATCGGCACCGACAACACCGCGCGCAAGCTGGCGGAAGCGGCGCGGGCGCGACTCTACGAGGCGCTGCAGGACAAGAACGCCGAGCTGGAGAGCGCCAGGGCGGTGGCGGAAAAAGCCAACCTGGCGAAATCGAATTTCCTCTCCAGCATGAGCCATGAGCTGCGCACGCCGCTCAATGCCATCCTCGGCTTTGCCCAGTTGCTGGAGACGGGTGCCCCGGCGCCCACGGCCACGCAGATCATCAGGCTGCACCAGATCATCAAGGCCGGCTGGTATCTGCTGGACCTGATCAACGAAATCCTCGATCTCGCGGTGATCGAGTCCGGCAAGCTGTCGCTGTCGCTGGAACCCCTGTCGCTGTCCGACGTGCTGCTCGAATGCCGGGCCATGATCGAACCGCAGGCGCAACAGCGCGGCATCAATATCAGCTTCGACAAAGTCGACCCCACCTGGTTTGCCCATGCCGACCATACCCGGGTCAAGCAGGCGCTGATCAACCTGCTGTCCAATGCGATCAAGTACAACCGCGACCATGGCATGGTCGAGGTGAGGTGCGCCGCAATCAGCCCGGAACGCGTCCGCATCAGCATCAGGGACAGCGGCGCGGGATTGCCTCCGGAAAAGCTGGCCCAGCTGTTTCAGCCGTTCAACCGCCTCGGACAGGAAACCGGTGCCGAGGAAGGGACCGGCATCGGCCTGGTGGTCACCAAACAACTGATCGAACTGATGGGCGGCAGCATCGGGGTGGAAAGCACCGTCGGCGTGGGCAGCGAATTCTGGTTCGAACTGATCCGCGACGTCATGCCGCAACTTGCGCCAGAGCATGCGATGCCCGCAGAACTTTCACCGCAGGCGCGTGGCAACGCATCGCTGCGCACCCTGCTCTATGTGGAAGACAATCCGGCCAACCTGATGCTGGTCGAGCAAATCATCGAGGGGAACCCGCATATCCGCATGCTGAGCGCGCGCGATGCCACGCTCGGCATCGCGCTGGCGCGCGCCCATCAGCCGGAAGTGATCCTGATGGACATCAACCTGCCGGGGCTCAGCGGCATCCAGGCGCTGAAAATCCTGCGCGAGGATCCGGCGACAGCGCACATCCCGGTGCTGGCCATCAGCGCCAATGCCATGCCACGCGACATCCAGAAAGGCCTGGAGGCAGGCTTCTTCCGCTACCTCACCAAGCCGATCAAGGTCAATGAATTCATGAATGCGCTGGACCTGGCGCTGGAACGGGCGGAAACGGACAGCGTCGTTGAGCCGGCACTCATTTGATGCTGTGTGCCGACGACATGCTGAACGCCAGCATTTTGATCGTGGACGATCAGGAAGCCAATGTGCAGTTGCTGGAGCAGATGCTGCATGACGCCGGTTATCGGTGCCTGACCTCGACGAGGGATCCGCATGCCGTCTGCGCACTGCATCGTGACAACCGCTACGACCTGATCCTGCTCGACCTGCAGATGCCCGGCCTGGATGGATTCCAGGTGATGGAGGGCCTGAAGGAAATCGAAGCCGATGGCTACCTTCCCGTACTCGTGATCACCGCCCAACCGGGCCACAAGCTGCAGGCGCTGACTGCCGGCGCCAAGGACTTCATCAGCAAGCCGTTCGATCTGGTCGAAGTCAAAACGCGCATCCACAACATGCTGGAAGTGCGCTTGCTGTACAGGCAACTCGAGCAATACAGCCGTGCGCTGGAATCGCAGGCGCTGCATGATGCGCTGACCGGGCTGCCGAACCGGCGGCTTTTGATGGACCGGCTTTCCCTGGCCATCGCCCATGCGCGCAGAAACACCAGCACGATGGCGGTGATGTTCCTGGATCTGGACGGATTCAAGCAGGTCAACGACACCCTGGGCCACGAGGCGGGCGACACACTGCTCAGCATGGTCGCCGACCGCCTGGTGGCCGCGGTGCGCGAAGAAGACACGGTGGCGCGCATGGGGGGCGACGAATTCGTGATCGGATTGTGGGAAGCGGCTCATGCCGACGGCGTGGCCGGGCTGGCGTCAAAAGTGATCCAGGCCGTGTCGCGCCCCTATCGCATACAGGGGCGCGAGGTGCGCATCACGGCCAGCGTCGGTGTTGCCATTTATCCCAAGCACGGCAAGGAGGCGGAGACGCTGATGAAGCGCGCGGATCAGGCCTTGTATGAGGCCAAGCGTGCAGGCAAAAATGATTATCGCATCGCGGCGCGCAGCGACCTGTCGGCGATGGCGTTGGCGTAAGCTGTCGCGACGGGGCCCGGTCCCGATGCAAATGAAGGAAGCAAATTTTATGGTCACATCCGCCGATATCCTGAATGCCAACATCCTGATCGTGGACGATCAGGAAACCAATGTGCAGCTGCTGGAGCAGATGCTGCTGGAAGCCGGCTATACCCGCGTTGCGTCGACGATGGATCCGTACGGGGTCTGCGCGCTGCATCGCAAGAACCGCTACGACCTCATCCTGCTCGACCTGCAGATGCCCGGCATGGACGGATTCCAGGTGATGGGCGGCCTCAAGGAAATCGCTGCGGATGACTACCTGCCGGTCCTCGTGATCACCGCCCAGCCGGACCACAAGCTGCGCGCGCTGCAGGCCGGCGCCAAGGACTTCATCAGCAAGCCGTTCGACCTGCTCGAAGTCAAGACGCGCATCCACAACATGCTGGAAGTGCGGCTGCTGTACAAAAAGCTCGAGCATTACAGCAAGGTGCTGGAACAGGCGGTGCAGGAACGCACCGCCGAACTGCGCGAAAGCGAAGCCCGCTATCGCAGCCTGACCGAACTGGCCTCCGACTGGTACTGGGAGCAGGACGAAAACATGAACTTCACCCGGGTCTCCGGCCCGGTCCTGGAAATGCTCGGCATCCGGGACGGCGCCCTGGCGGAAAAAACCGGCGGCGGCCAGGCCACAGGCTGGAACGAGGCCGAGCGGACGCTGCTGCAGGCCAAGATTGCCGCGCGCCAGCCCTTCCTGGATTTCGCCTTCAGCCGCGTCAATGCCGATGGTTCGCAAGAAACGTTTCGGGTGAGCGGGGAGCCGATGTTCAACCAGTCCGCCCGCTTCATCGGCTACCGTGGAATCGGCGTGAAACTCGCCGCCAAAAAATAGAAAACACATCTCGACGATTACCTATGCCATCACCCCATAGCCCGAATCAAAACCAGCTTCTCGCCGCCCTGCCGACGGCGGAACTCGAGCCCCTGGCGGCGTATCTTGAATGGGTGTCGCTGGCGCTCGGCGAAGTTCTCTACGAACCCGGCGGCCAGTTGCAGCACGCCTACTTCCCCACCACCGCCATCGTGTCGCTGCACTATGTGATGGCGTCCGGTGCATCGGCCGAATCCGCGGGGGTGGGCAACGAGGGCGTCGTCGGCATTGCGCTGTTCACGGGCGGCAACACCACGCCCAGCTCGGCGGTGGTGCAGACCGCGGGCCATGCCTACCGGCTGGCGCGCAGCACGCTGCTGCAGGAATTCAATCGCGCCGGCACCATGCAGCGCTTGCTGCTGCGCTACACCCAGGCGCTGATCACGCAGATGATGCAGGCCGCGGCCTGCAATCGGCACCATTCAATCGAGCAGCAGCTGTGCCGCTGGCTGTTGCTGACGCTCGACCGATTGCCTTCGAACGAACTGGTCATGACGCAGGAACTGGTCGCCAGCATGCTCGGGGTGCGCCGCGAAGGCATCACGGAGGCAGCCGGGAAATTGCAGCGCGCCGGCTTGATCAGTTACCGCCGCGGCCACATCGAAGTGCTTGACCGGGCCGGGCTGGAGACCCACGCGTGCGAATGCTACGCCGTCGTCAAGAAGGAATTGGGTCGCCTGCTGCCCGATGTGCGGAATCGCCAGGACAGTGCGGCCAAACCACCCATGAAGCGGGCGACGTCGACGCATTCAACGTAGCAGGGCGCGGCGATCATGCGCCATCCTCCATGACGCCGTGCAGGGACAGCTTGCTGGGTTCGCCGCCTCCTGATGCCCGCCATGTGCGTCAGCAAACAGACGGCGTTTCTGAAATTATTCTATGCTGCAAGATGTCGGACACAGTGAAATCATTGCCTTGACGACCTCAACCCCCGCCAAGGCAACGCACGAAAACCGCGATCGAACCAACAGCTAAAACGTGCCCGGCATTTTTGCCGGGCACAACTCATTAGGCCAGTGCCGCGCTGACTATTCCGAGTTCAAGCAAGGAGCATGTCATAGCCATCAAAGAGTTCGGATTTTCTTCACGCACGCGGAATGCGCTGCGTCACGACCGCGATACCGAGCTGCTGCGCTCGGAGCTGTTCAGCATCGAGCAGCTGAAGCGTCACGCGGTCACACTGGCCGGCCAGCACCGAATCGACCCGCGGCCGGGGCCGGACAGATTGCTGCCTCGACTGGCGGACAATGCGCGGGTTTTGCTGGCGGCGTACGACGTTGTCACCGCCGGCGCCACGCAGGGGCAACGGATCGTGCCGGCAGAAGCCTGGCTGCTCGACAACTTCTACCTGATCGAGCAGCAGATCACGCTGGCGCGCCGGCACCTGCCGCGCGGCTACAGCCGCCAGTTGCCGCGGCTGGCCGATGGCGCGTCGGCCGGATTCCCCCGCATCTACGATCTGGCGCTGGAGCTGATTTCCCACATGGACGGCCGCGTGGACAGCGACAACGCCACCCAGTTCATCGCCGCCTACCAGACCATCGAGCCGTTGAAGCTGGGCGAATTGTGGGCCTTCCCGATCATGCTGCAGCTGGCGCTGCTGGAAAACCTGCGCCGTGTCGGGGTGCGCATCGCCCAGCGGCGCGAGGAGCGCGATGCCGCCATCACCTGGGCGGACCGCATGCTCGAGGCGGCCGAAACCGAACCGAAACAGTTGATCCAGTTGCTGGCCGAGTTTGCCAATGCCGATGTGCCGCTAACCGCGCCGTTTGTGGAGGAGTTCTACGACCGGTTGCAGGCGCAGGGGCCGGCCATGGCCTTCGTGCAGACCTGGGTCGAGCAGAAGCTGCTCGAACAGGGGGTGACGGCGACCGAACTGTCGGAGGTGGCCGGCCGCACGGCCGCGGCCAACCAGATCTCCATCGCCAACAGCATCGGCAGCCTGCGCTTCATCGGCGCAATGGACTGGAAGCAATACGTCGAGTCGCTCAGCGTCGTCGAACAAATCCTGCGCGAAGACCCGATTGCGATGCACGCCAGCCAGGATTTCGCCACCCGCGACCGCTACCGCCACGTCATCGAGGACGTGGCGCGACGCAGCACCCGCAGCGAAATGGCGGTGGCACGCGAGGCCATTGCGCTTGCGCAGGCAGCGGCGGCGCAACAGGGCACGCATGAGCGCAGCGCGCATGTCGGCTACTACCTGATCGACCAGGGCCGACCACACCTGGAGCGTGCGGTCGGCTACCGGCCGTCGTGGAAGTCACGCGTCAGCCGGATGGGCCGGCATCTCCGCCTGCCGCTGTACCTCGGCTCCATCCTGCTGCTCACGGCGCTTGCGACAGCGGTCGTGCTGTCCGCGCTCGGCCTCGATGCGGATGACTGGCGGGTCTGGCTTTTGACGCTTCCCCTCGTCATCGGCGCCTCGGCGCTGGCCGTGCCGCTGGTGAACCTGCTGGTCACGCTCGTCCTGCAGCCGCGTGCGTTGCCGCGGCTGGATTTCTCCAAGGGGATTCCGGACAGCCACCGCACCATGGTGATCGTCCCCACCCTGCTGACGAAGCCGGGGGACGTCGACGCGCTGCTCGAAGCGATGGAGATCCGCTATCTCGGCAATCGCGACCCCAATCTGTTCTTTGCCCTGCTGACGGACTTTGCCGACGCCTCCGAACAAACGCTGCCGGATGACGCAGCCTTGCTCGACTATGCACGCACCGCGGTCGACGCGCTCAACGCGACCTACCGCGAGGATCGCCCCTGCGTCTTCTATCTGCTCCACCGGCCGCGGCTGTGGAATCCATACGAGCGGGTGTGGATGGGCTACGAGCGCAAGCGCGGCAAGCTGGAGCAGTTCAATGCCCGGCTCCGGGGCGAGGCGCAAACGGCCTTCTCGGACATCGTCGGCGATCCGTCCATTTTCAAATCCATCCAGTACGTCATCACCCTGGATACCGACACCCAGCTGCCGCGCGACGCGGCACGCACCCTGGTCGGCAACCTCGCGCACCCGCTCAACCGGCCGGTCTTTGACGCCGCCAGGGGGCGCATCGTCGAAGGCTACGCGATCCTGCAGCCGCGCGCCTCGATCAGCCTGACCAGTGCCGGCCAGTCGCACTTCACCCGGCTGTTCGCGGGCGACGCGGGGCTCGACCCCTACACGCGCGAGGTGTCGGATGTCTACCAGGATGTGTTCGGGGAAGGCTCGTTCATCGGCAAGGGCATCTACGACGTCGATGCGTTTCGCCAGGCCGTCGACGGGCGCTTTCCGGAGAACCTCATCCTCAGTCACGACCTGCTGGAAAGCGGCTATGCGCGTTCGGCGCTGGTGACCGATGTCGACCTCATCGAGGAGCATCCGGCCAGCTACGCCATCGAGGCCAGCCGGCGTCACCGCTGGATCCGCGGCGACTGGCAGTTGGCCGGCTGGCTGCTGCCGCGCGTGCCGGGGCCACCCGGACCGAATGGCGCGAAGGGAACGCGGCAGGCGAACCCGCTCTCGGCCCTGTCACGGTGGAAACTTTTCGACAACCTGCGGCGCAGCCTGGTGGCGCCGGCGCTGCTTGTCCTGCTGGCCGGCGGCTGGCTGTTGGGCCCGGCGTGGCTGTGGACCCTGCTGGTCATGGCGGTGATCTTCCTGCCCACCCTGCTGTCTACCGTGATCGAGCTTGTTCGCAAGCCCGAAGAACGCGACTGGCGAGTGCACCTGAGCCTGACTGGAAAATCCGCGGGGCGCCCGCTCGTGCTCGCCGTGCTGACCCTGGCCTTTTTGCCCTACGACGCGCTGATCGGCCTGGGCGCGATCGTGCGCTCGGGGGTGCGCATGCTGTTCACGCGACGCGGCCTGCTGCTGTGGCAACTGCCGTCCTACGCACGCCGCAATGCCAGCCGCACATTGGCCGAATTTTTCCGGGAAATGTGGGGCGCGCCGGTGCTCGCGGTGGCGCTGGGCGTGGCGCTGGGCGTGGCATTGGCCATGGCAAGCCAGCCGGCGGCGTGGCTTTATGCCGCCCCCATCCTGCTGCTGTGGCTGCTGTCGCCCGTCGCCGGCTGGCGGATCAGCCAGCCGCTGGCCGCCCCCGCCCCGGGCTTGAGCGTCGACCAGGAGGCCTTCCTGCGGGCGTCGGCCCGGCGCACCTGGCGCTACTTCGCGGACTTCGTCGGCCCGGACGACAACTGGCTGCCGCCCGACAACGTCCAGGAATACCCGGCGCCGGCCATCGCCTCGCGCACCTCGCCCACCAACATCGGCATGTCGCTGCTGGCCGACCTGGCGGCGGTCGATTTCGGCTACATCACGGCCGGGGAATGCCTGCAGCGCATCGGCAACACGCTCGCCTCGATGGAAAAGCTGGAACGCTATCGCGGCCACCTTTACAACTGGTACGACACCCGCAGCCTGCAACCGCTCCACCCGCAATACGTCTCGTCGGTGGACAGCGGCAACCTGGCCGGCAGCCTGCTCACCCTGCAGGCGGGACTGGCCGAACTGAAACATCAGCCGGTGCTGTCAGCCAGCGCGTTGCAGGGGCTGCAGGACACCCTGCAGGTGCTGGCCGAACAGCTGCCCGCCGCCCCCGCCCCCGAACTGGCGAAAAAGATCCGCCTGCTGCAGGACACCCTGCGCGCACGCACGCTGGACCGGCCGCCGCAGACGCTGACGGACGCCGCCAGCGCGCTGGACGAGATTCACCGCATCGGCGGCGAACTGGTTGCCTGGCTGCCGGCGGATGTCGATATCGATGGCGAGCTGGCGTACTGGGCGCAGGCATTCGACCGGCAATCCAGCGCCCTGCGGGACGAGCTTGAATTCCTGGTACCCGAGCCGCAGCGCTTCAGCGCCATTCCGACATGGACGGAGCTGGCCGGCGCGGGTGCAGCCGGCGCCGGCGCGCGAATGCAGCTCGGCACCATCGACGATCTGCTGGATCGCTGCCGCGCACTGGCAGCGATGGATTTCGAGTTCCTCTACGACGCCGCGTGCGGCCTCCTGGCCATCGGCTACGACGTCGGCGAACGGCGCCGCGATCCGACCTGCTACGACCTGCTGGCATCGGAGGCGCGCCTGGCCAGTTTCCTGCTCATCGCGCAGGGGCAGGTGCCGCAGAAGCACTGGTTCTCGCTCGGCCGCCTGCTGACCAGTCATGGCAGCGACGTCAGTCTGATTTCGTGGAGCGGCTCGATGTTCGAGTACCTGATGCCGCAGCTGATCATGCCGAGCTACCCCAACACCCTGCTGGAGCAGACCTGCAAGGCCGCGGTGGCGCGCCAGATCGAATACGGCCGGCAACGCGAGGTGCCGTGGGGGATTTCCGAGTCCTGCTACAACGCCACCGACATGCACCAGGTCTACCAGTACCGGGCATTCGGCGTGCCCGGCCTCGGCTTCAAGCGCGGGCTGGGCGACGATCTGGTGATCGCGCCCTACGCCAGCGCCCTGGCGCTGACGGTGATGCCGCGGGAAGCGTGCCGCAACCTGCAGACGCTGGCTGATCGTGGCTTCATGGGCGACTACGGCTTCTACGAGGCAATCGATTACACGCCCACGCGGGTGCCGCGCGGCAAGCCGCATGCCATCGTGCGGGCGTTCATGGCGCATCACCAGGGCATGAGCCTGTTGGCCTTTGCGCATGTCCTGCTCGACCAGCCAATGCAGCGCCGCTTCATGTCCGACCCGCTGGCGCGGGCGACCGAACTGCTGCTGCAGGAGCGGGTGCCGAAGAAGGGCGCCACGCTGCATCCGCACGCGGCCGAAGTGAGCGCCGCTGCCAGCCCACCCAGCGCGGACGTTGGCTCGATCATGCGCGTGTTTACCGAGCCGAACACGCAGATCCCTGAAGTCCACCTGCTGTCGAACGGCCGCTACCACGTCATGGCGACCCATGCCGGCGGCAGCACCAGCCGCTGGCGCGACCTCGCCGTCACCCGCTGGCGCGAGGACGCCACCACCGACGGCTGGGGCACCTTCATCTACCTGCGCGACCGCGACAGTGGGAAATATTGGTCGACCGCGCACCAGCCGACCCTGCGCCGCGCCGACCACTACGAGGCGATCTTCGTGCAGGCGCGCGCCGAATACCGGCGGCGCGACCAGGCGATCGAGGCGCACACCGAGATCAGCGTGTCCCCCGAGGACGACGTCGAGATCCGCCGGGTCACGCTCACCAACCAGTCGGCGCGCACCCGCCGCATCGAGGTGACGAGCTACGCCGAAGTGGTGCTGGCGCCGTTGAATGCCGATCTCGCGCACCGCGCCTTCAGCAACCTGTTCGTGCAGACCGAAATCCTGCCCGAGCGCCAGGCGATCCTGTGCACCCGGCGTCCGCGCACGCCGGGCGAGCAGGTGCCGTGGATGTTCCATCTGCTGGCCGCACCGGGCGCCACGGCCGACGAACCGTCCTTTGAAACCGACCGCGCCCGCTTCATCGGCCGCGGCCGCACCGCAGCCAACCCGCAGGTGCTCGACAGCCGCGACAGCCCGACCCGGCTGTCGAACACGGACGGATCGGTGCTCGATCCCATCGTGGCGATCCGCCGCACCCTGACCCTGTCGCCCGACGAATCGGCGAGCGTGCAGATCATCTCCGGGGTCGCGGACACGCGCGAGGCCGCACTGGCCCTGCTGGATAAATACTGCGACCGCCACTTCGTCGAGCGCGCGTTCGAGATGGCCTGGTTCCAGAGCCAGGAGGTGCTGCGCCTCCTCAGCGTCACCGAAGCCGATGCCCAGGTCTTTGGCCGCCTGGCCAACTCCGTCATATTCGGCAATGCCCTGCGCCGCGCCACCCCCAGCGTCATTGCCCGCAACCAGCTGGGGCAGTCCGGGCTGTGGCGCTTCGGCATTTCGGGCGATCTGCCGATCGTGCTGCTGCACATCGGCGACCTCAACCGCATCGATCTGGTCAAGCAGGTGCTGCAGGCGCATGCCTATTGGCGCATGAAGGGCCTGGCCGCCGATCTGGTGATCGTGAACGAGGATTTTTCCGGCTACCGGGCAGTGCTGCAGGACCTGATCATGGGCCTGGTCAACGCAGGGCCCGAGGCGCAGATGCTCGACAAACCGGGCGGCGTCTTCGTGCGGCGTGCCGAGGAGCTATCCGAGGACGAACGGGTGCTGCTGCAGACGGTCGCCCGCATCGTCTTCAGCGACGACGCCGAGACCCTGATCGAGCAGGTGGACCGCCGCGTGTCGCCAGAGCGGGCGTCGGATCGGCTGGAACCCTCGCAGCAGGCGGGCGCCGAACCGGTTTATCCGCTGGCGCCGCGCGAGCGCATTTTCAGCAATGGCCTGGGCGGCTTCACGCCCGACGGCCACGAATACGTGGTCACCCTCGAACCCGGCCAGACCACGCCGGTGCCGTGGGCCAACGTGATCGCCAGCCCGCACATCGGCACCGTCGTCAGCGAGAGCGGCAGCGCCTATACCTGGGTGGAAAACGCGCACGAATTCCGCCTCACCCCCTGGCATAACGACCCGCTCTCCGACAGCAGCGGCGAGGCGCTCTATATCCGCGACGAGGAAACCGGCGCGTTCTGGTCGCCGACGCCCTTGCCCGCCCGCGGTCGCTCCGGCTATGTGTGCCGGCACGGCTTCGGCTACAGCGTGTTCGAGCACTTTGAGGCCGACATCGCCTCGGAACTGTTCACCTACGTCGCCATGGACGCGCCGGTCAAGTTCGTGGTGGTCAAGCTGCGCAACCAGTCGAAGCGTGCGCGCAGCCTGTCGCTCACCGGGTACTGGGAGCTGGTGCTCGGCGAGTGGCGGCACGCCAACCTGATGCACATCGTCACCGAAACCGATCTACACACCGGGGCGCTGTTCGCCCGCAATGCCTACGGCCGCGAATGCGCCAACCGCGTGGTGTTTGCGCAGGTCAGCGAGCGCGAGCGGTCGGTAAGCGGAAACCGCACCGAGTTCATCGGCCGCAACGGCTCGCTGGCGCGCCCGGCGGCGATGCGCCGCAAGCGCCTGTCGGGCCGCACCGGCGCCGGCCTCGATCCGTGCGCCGCGATCCAGGCCCGGATCGAACTGGCCGCGGGGGAGGAACGCGAAATCGTGTTCGTGTTCGGCGCGGCCCGTGACGCCGGCGAGGCGCGGCATTTCATCCAGCGCTTCGGCGGCCGCGCCGGCGCGCGGCAGGCGCTGGAAGCGGTGTGGGAACACTGGAACCGCACCCTGGGCGCGGTGAACGTGGACACGCCCGACCCTGCGCTCAACGTGCTGGCCAACGGCTGGCTGGTTTATCAAACGATATCGTGCAGGCTGTGGGGCCGCAGCGGCTATTACCAATCCGGCGGCGCCTACGGCTTCCGCGACCAATTGCAGGACACCATGGCGCTGGTCCATGCAACGCCGTGGCTCGCCCGTGAGCAGCTGATCCGCTGCGCCGAGCGCCAGTTCATCAAGGGCGACGTGCAGCACTGGTGGCACCCGCCGCACGGCCAGGGCGTGCGCACCCATTTCTCCGACGACTATCTGTGGCTGCCCTATGCCACCTGTCGTTATGTGCTGGCGACCGGCGACACCGGCGTGCTCGACGAGTCCATCCATTTTCTGGAGGGCCGCGAGCTGTATGCGGAAGAAGAGGCCTACTACGACCAGCCGCAACGCTCGCCCGAAGCGGCCAGTCTGTACGAGCACTGCGTGCGTGCCATCAAGCACGGCCTGCGCTTCGGTGCCCACCATTTGCCGCTGATGGGCTGCGGTGACTGGAACGACGGCATGAATCTGGTCGGCAAGGAAGGCCGTGGTGAGAGCGTGTGGCTGGCGTGGTTCCTGGTCGAGAACCTTGAGTCGTTTGCCGGCCTCGCGCGCAGCCGCGACGACACGGCCTTTGCCGAGGTATGCAGCGATCAGGCAGCGCTGCTGCGCAGCAACATCGAGGCCCAGGCCTGGGACGGTGACTGGTATCGGCGCGCCTATTTCGACGACGGCACCCCGCTGGGATCGGCCAGCAACGACGAATGCCAGATCGATTCGATCAGCCAGAGCTGGGCGGTCATCTCCGGGGGCGGCGATCCGGCGCGCGCACGCCAGGCGATGACGGCGGTGGACCAGCGCCTGGTGCGACGCGACAAGCAGATCATCCAGCTGCTCGACCCGCCCTTCGACAAGTCGGACCTGGAGCCCGGCTACATCAAGGGCTACATCCCCGGCGTGCGCGAGAACGGCGGTCAATACACCCATGCCGCGATCTGGACCACGATGGCGTTCGCCATGATGGGCGACACCGAACGCGCGTGGGAATTCTTCGCCATGCTCAATCCCGTCCATCACGGCAACACGCCGGAGGCGATCGAACGCTACAAGGTCGAGCCCTACGTCATGTGCGCGGACATCTATGGCGTGGCGCCGCACACCGGCCGCGGCGGCTGGACCTGGTACACCGGCGCGGCGGGCTGGATGTACCGGCTGACCGTTGAAACCCTGCTGGGCCTGCAACTGGAAGTGGACCATCTGCGCATTGCGCCGTGCGTCCCGGCCGACTGGGATTCGTACACCATCCACTACCGCTATCGCGAGACGGTCTATCACATCACCATCAGGCGCGTCGGTGCCGCATCGGGGCAGGTAACCCGCGTGACAGTGGACGGCACCGAACGTCCCGACACCCGCATTCCGTTGGTCGACGACCGCCGCGAGCACTTCGCCGAGGTGGATCTTGGCTGAAGCCACGCTGATTGATTCAGGTTTCGTCATTGCGAACGCGAGCGCAGCGCGGCGGGAAGCAATCCAGAACGCCAACAGCGTCAACGGACACTGGATCGCCACGACCCTGGGGCCTCGCGATGACGGAATCAATCAGACGCTCCCTGTAGACGCCCTGTGTGTGACACCGCACAGATAGCGACAGGCCAGCGCAGCCAGCATGTAAAAAAATGGAATGCTTGTCGCATTCCGCTGTCAATCACGACAGCAGCCTGACTAATCAAACTGGAGTTCACAACATGCTGAAAATTCGCAACGCCCTCATGGTGGTGGGAATGCTGATGTCCCCCCTGGCACCTGCCGCGGTTCAGGTCAGCATCGGCATCGGACTGCCCAACGTCAGCATCGGGATCAACCTGCCGGCCTACCCGCAGCTCGTCGTCGTGCCCGGTTACCCGGTCTACTACGCGCCGCACATGCAGGCGAACTACTTCTTTTATGACGGCATGTACTGGGTTTTCCAGGGTGACAACTGGTACGTTAGTTCCTGGTACAACGGCCCCTGGTGGTTTGTCGAGCCGTATGCCGTCCCGGTGTACGTCCTGCGCGTCCCGGTGCGCTACTACCGCCAGCCGCCTACGTACTTCCGCGGGTGGCGGCCGGATGCGCCGCCACGCTGGGGCAATCACTGGGGCCGTAATTGGGAACAGCATCGCAGCGGCTGGGACAAATGGGACCGCAGCGCCGTCTCCGCACCTGCCCCGCTGCCCGCCTACCAGCGGCAGTATTCGGGGGATCGCTATCCCCATCAGGTAGAGCAGCAGCGTCAGCTTCAACAGGAGCGTTACCGTTACCAGCCGCGCGACCCCGTCGTGCGGCAGCACTATCAGGAGCGGGCCGTGCAAAGCACGCCGATGCAGCAGGACAGATCGGGCGCGCCTGAAGATCGCCGTTCCAGGCAGCAGGACATCCAGCGCTCTGCGCCTCGCCAGCAGGAAGATCCAGGCGCCCCGCGCTCGCAGTCACCGCAAAGGGGGGGCGAAGACGTTCAGCGCTCAGCCCCGGTGCCGACACGAGAGGGCGGCATGAACGTTCAAGAGCGCAGCCGGCCGCCGCAACAGGGATCGGATCCGCGCAGGCAGCAGACGCCCGGATCGCAGGGCCGGGATGAAAGAACCCAGGGCAGTGACGCCACGCGCGAGCGAGGACGAGATCAGGCGCAGGATCGAGATCGAGATCGAGATCGAGATCGAGATCGAGATCGAGAGCGAGAGCGAGAGCGAGAGCGAGAGCGAGATCGCAATCGGGATCAGGATCAGCGCCGGGATCGGGACAGGTAAGCCATGCAGGGCTGATTGCCTGCTGTGCTATACACAGTAAAGGGCCTGAGCAAGAACAGGCGAGGTGAAAAGCAAGCGCATGTGCGCATGCCGTCGTCAGCCATGACAACGGCTTGGGTGATCAAGCTGGAGGTTGCAACATGCTGAAAATACGCAACGTAATCTTTGTGCTGGGGGTGTTGATGTCTCCGCTGGTGGCTTCTGCTGCGCAGGTGAGCATCGGCATCAGAACGCCAAACGTCAGCATCGGGATCAATCTGCCCGCCTACCCGCAGCTTGTCCGCGTGCCCGGCTACCCCGTCTACTACGCGCCACGGTTGAATGCGAACTACTTCTTCTACGACGGCTTGTACTGGGTGTTCCATGCCGACAATTGGTACGCCAGTTCCTGGTACAACGGACCCTGGTGGTTTGTGGATTCATATGCGGTGCCGGTGTACATCCTGCGCATCCCGGTGCGCTACTACCGCCAGCCACCGTCCTATTTCCGCGCGTGGCGGCCGGATGCGCCGCCACGCTGGCATGAAAACTGGGGCCGCGACTGGGAACAGCGCCGAAGCGGCTGGGATCAATGGGACCGCCGTGCTGCCCCCGCGCCGGCCCCGCTGCCCAGCTACCAGCGGCAGTATTCCAGGGATCAGTACCCCCGGCAGGTGGAGCGGCAGCGCGAACTGCAACAGGAGCGTTACCGTTATCAGCCAGGCGATCCCATCGTACGGCAGCACTATCAGGAGCGCTATCAGCAGCAGGACCCGCGGCGCGATCAGCGAGACCAGCGGGGCCGGGATCAAGATCAGCGGCAGGATCGGGGTCGCTAACCCAAGCTGAACTGAAACCCCGCTTCACCTGGGGCGGACGGTTCCGCTTCCCACGGCGCGCCCGCACCCTTCTTCCAACCCGATACCCGCTGCTCCCATAAAGAAAAGGCTTACTGCCAGGCGTCCGCCTGCCGATATGTGTGCGTTGTCGAACAGACAGGATGATTGGCAGGGAACAGTCTACAAATTAAGGGATGTCCATGTTCGGAGGGTTGGCTGTCTGTCAACGCCGACATGGGCTTCAAGGGGGCGCGGATCGCCGCCGCGTGCACACCCACTTTTTTGAACACGAAAGGTGAGCACGGTCAACAATCTCGATGGCATTTGCTGCGTATTTGATCAAGCAGCGTGATGGAAGAGGGGTGATCCCCCTCGGGGAACTTGAACAAACGGACCCTTTGGGGGAGTCTCCGGTTACCAAGCCAGGAGACCATCAAAGTGTGCCATGCCCTGCTGCAAGACCCCAAGTTTTTTCGACTGCTGCACCGAATTG
>Ga0208244_100351_pt1 | contig 49483 bp, 49 predicted proteins | sample SubbioCR12Aug_5A_FD_184828 | JGI IMG/M metagenome (GOLD analysis project Ga0208244, IMG submission 184828) | Serpentinite rock and fluid subsurface biosphere microbial communities from McLaughlin Reserve, California, USA - CR12Aug_5A (SPAdes) | ecosystem: Environmental > Terrestrial > Deep... | reverse complement strand
TAGCAAATCAAAATTAGTTATTCGTTTCCAAAAAACCTAAATTCAAAACTATTTCTTTTAAAACCTAAAAACTTTGAGCTCCAACGATATAACTCTTTTAAAAACACGGATGACATGGAGGCCAACGGTTGCGTGTATGAAACGTTGGGGATTGCGGGCTTCGTATCTATCCGCCGACACAAACGCTGATGCGGGGCAGAAAGTTTGATTTAACCACCTAAACCCCAATGTTTTATACACGATGTTAGCCACTGGCATTCTTTTTTTTACGATATCCATTCACCAATCTTCATAATCAACAGTTTGTTACTATCAATCAATTCTATTTTGTAATGTACACCATGTCCAGCTAGCGGAGCAAAACTACAACCTAAATTCAAAAAGCCTTTTCTGTCGTTTTGAAGAATAAACTGCCAACATTTGTCTGCTTCAAATCCTTTTATGATTTTCTGCAATTCTGGTTCTTTGCTGAAATCAAGTTCATTAATTGAATTATAATTCCCTTTTAGATTTACTATAACCGAATCATATTCTATATAATGCTCCTCAAAACGAAATATATCTTTATCTCTTTCATACGGTCTAAGTTTAGATTTATGGTAATGATATTTTTTTGAATCAAAGTAATCGCTTTTAAGTTCTCCTAAAAGTCTCATGATTTTATAGCAATTCTCTTGGCTTGCTTTATAATCATCAACTATTGTTGGAGTTTCACCTGTAAACGCATTTGGTATTCTTTGAAAGAAATTAGGAAACTCTTTCTTTTGACAATCAGATAAGGAATCACAAAAGTTATAACATGAAATCAATTGTTGTTCGATTTGAACATTCTGTCTGATTATGCTTATAATCAATTTATCATCTAAAACAATGTGTCTGTTGTGTTTATTGCGTTTTTTTGATTTAATTTCATTTATTTGGAGCATTGCTAAACTATGCGTTTTGAATTTCACTTTCTCATTTGTCCAAGTATGAGCCATCTCATTAAAGAAATATTCAGAAGGAGTATATCTTGTATATGTGGTCATTTTATCTAACAAATCTAATGCAGTAATACTGTCAATTCGATAAATAGGAAATCCGCCAGATAAGTGCAATGCAGAATCAAGTCCGAATTCATTTGATACTGAAATCAAATCTTTCGTATTTATTCTTTTAATCTCTTGTGATTTAACAGTTAGAGTCAAAAAAATCAGTATGCTTATTATTTGCAGTGTCTTCATATGCTTGTGGCTAACGGTTGGTGTATGAAGCGTTGGGCATTTCGAAGCACTTTACTGTCAAACCGCTACAAAGTTTATTAAATGTAACGCCCTTGAAATTAGCACTATCCGCCCAATGATTTATACACTTTGTTAGCAACTGGGCGTTGATTCTTCCAGTCTGTTTTTCAGTCATTTAAGGTTTCTTTAATTGTCTTTTCAATCTGCACAAAACTGTCAACGGAGCGCAAATTTATTTTGTTTTTTTGTGGGAGGGCAACCCTAAAACCGCCCTTAAAGGCGGTTACTTGGGCAGGCTTTGTAAGCTCTTTGGCAAGTTTTGGTCGTGCGTTGGCTCGTGGGGCTTGCCAATGTGCTTACAAATAGGGAGGGCAATTCCACTATCCTCTTATGGTTTTGCCCAATGCTTCTAATAGTTGTGGATTGTCCTCTAAACCAATCTTTGCTACGGCATAGAACTCATTCATCCAATCATCTATCTTTGCAAATGCTGCATCTTTGCCTTTGGTTGCATCTTGTGATTCCCCTTTTTCTTTCAGGTAACTGCTCTTGCCGTTTCTAATTCAGAAATCAATGTGTTTGCCGCTGTCAAGTCGTCAACGGAGATTTTTAAACGGGATAATTTACCTTGAACCGCTGTATCGGCTGATGCCACGGAATAAAATTTCTTTGCAGCTTCTAACCATTTGATATAAGTCCGTGGCATTGTTCCAGAAATTGCCAATTTGTCAGCGGTTAATGAATCGTTACGGAATACAACTTTTGCTTTCTTGCGGTGAATGTTGAATGTATCCTCCAATTGTTCCTTTTTACTTGAAAAATCGGCGTAAGCGGCAGATGTTTCATCGTCTTCGGTTTTGTTTGCATCGTATGCAGTTCGGGTTTTTGTTAGCAATGCTTTGCCGTCTGCGATAACTGTTGAATCATAGCCTAAATCTGCCATGATTGCTGAAATTTCAGGTTGGGTTTCTGCATTTTCCAAAGCTACCCGGTACAATTCCAAGGTTGCTGTGTCTGTAAGTTTTGTGCGTGATGCCATAATTTAATTTTTAAAGGTTTATAATTAATTACATTTGGTTTTTTCGCTTTTACAATTTTGTTTTTCAGTTTTACAATTGCGTTTTCCCCACTCACATTTTCTCTTTTCTTATTTGGAATTGTATTTTCCGAACGTACTGCAATATTTTCCTTACTTGCAAGTCTATTTTTCCTTTCTACTATTGCATTTTCCAAACTTACACCTGCTATTTTTCAACTTGATTTTGTGTTTGTAAAACTAAATGTTAAATATAACGAAAATACTTTTTGTTAGAACTCAGTTGTACTTCCATTTGTTAAAAATAATCAGCAGCAACTTTCATTCTTTTGAATGGAAGGGCATTTTGCCGAACCATACGAACAATACACACAGCAATCTCCCTGTTTTGGTTTCAGAATGGTATGGCAATTTTCACATTTATAAAAGAATTGGCAAGAATCCATGGGCATGGTTTCTTTCTTCTGAAAGTCACAATTTGGACAGCTTATTATTGACTCTAAAATTACTTCCATATCTATTTTCCAAGTTTTAATATCCTGAAAGCCCCCCTGACCACAATTAAAAAAACAATTGCACCAATGATTAAATCAGGATACTTTGATTGGGTCAACAAAACCAATACTCCTGCTGCGATAACACCAGTATTGATAATAATATCATTCGATGTGAATATCATCGTGGCTTTCATGTGTGCTTCTTCACTTTTTGATTTTTGTAATAAATAAAGGCAAACGGAATTGGCAATTAATGCCAATATGGAAACAATAATCATGGTTTTGAAATCCGGCACAGCTTCGAAACTGATAAATCTGCGTATTACTTCTATAAGCCCAATCAATGCTAAAGCCAGTTGAAAATAGCCACTCAGCTTTGCCACTTTTTTCTTACGGAACACAGTTGAACCAACTGCCCAAAGGCTTAGGCCATAAACCAAAGCGTCTGCAAGCATATCCAGTGAATCGGCCACCAGCCCCATTGATTTTGAAATAAAACCCGTGCTGATTTCAATGATAAAAAAAGCAAAATTTATAATTAGAACTGTCCAGAGGAGTTTCGATTGTACTGATAAATCGTCCTTGAATTCATCCTGTTGGACAATAATAGTTTCTTTGTGTTCAGTGCCTAAATTGAGTTCTTTCAGGTATTTTTCGATTTCCTCATTTTCTTCGGAATGAAATACAGTGAGCTTCCGGTTTTCAATATCGAACACCAAACTTTTAATTGTGGAAAGCCCTTCCAGCTTCATCCTGATAAGGGATTCTTCGGAAGGGCAGTCCATTTTACTGATGGTAAATACAGATTTGAACATGTGAACTAATCTTTATGCAAAACCACATTTAAAGGAATAAAAGCGCCCACTTTCAAGCCCCAGTCAATATTATCAACAGGGGTAAACAGAAATACAAACGCATTTCCCACGTTCCCTAATTTGAAATTGGGGCCGGTCTGGACTATGAATTTATTTTCATCTATCATATACTCTTCCGCCAAAACCCACGATACCGGGATTTTTTTGTCGAACCCTACAAACCAGTATTCGTTAAAATTGTAGATGGTATTGGCAAAGGGCGTGTATCCCACCGACAGGTAGGTTTTATTATTGAACATGGCGCCCAACTCGGCATGGATACGCGTTATTTCCGTTTTGTTACCGTCAAAATCGTACATCACAAAAGGGTTAACACGTACCCCTGTGATTACTTTTAACCGTTCGCCTTCCTGGGCATTCGCTGTGAATACCCAGAAAAGTACGAAGGTTAATAACAACAGTTGTTTTCTCATTTCCAAAGATTTTTTAAATACTTTAGGTTAAAATACTGGCCGTATTATACGTTTTCAATGACCTTTTCAAGTTTTGCCCTTATTTCGTTGGCGATTTCCCCTAATTTGTCATTTTCAACCGCCAGCATCGAAGCCATCGGGTCAACGGCAGCTACTTCTGTTTTGCCATCATCCAGTTCCTGCACAATCACATTGCAGGGAAGCATGGCTCCGATTTTGTTTTCGGCCTTCAGTGCTTTATGTGCAAATGGCGGATTGCAAGCCCCTAAAATTTGGTATTTTTTGAAATCGACATCCAGTTTCTTTTTCAATGTGGCCTGCACATCAATCTCTGTCAAGACCCCGAATCCTTCTTTTTTAAGTTCTTCGGTTACTTTCTCAATGGCTTCATCGAAACCGTACTCTGTTGTTTTTTCAATGTAATACTTCATGATTTTTTATTTTACATTAAATTTTTTTTCGTTCTTCAAATTCTTGTTTATCAATTTCTCCCTTGGCATAACGCTCTTTTAAAATATCGAGCGCCGACTTACTTTCGGGTAGGTTGCCGGGGCGGTTATTTTGACTCATTCCTTTAACAACCATCCAAACAACGGCAATTACGATAATGAGCCCTATAACCCACCACCAGCCCATTCCCCATCCGTGGCCTCCAAATTCATTCATCATAACATTCTCCTTTCTTTTTACCGCTTATTTTTAATTTATCCCTTTAGTGATTAACAAAAAACCGAACTGGTGTTTACCAACAATTGCTGCGACGCGACATCATCATCTGTTTACGAGAATTCATTCCCATATTACCTGCATGCCAGCAATTTTCCGACATATCCCACCAATTGTAATTGTTGTTGTTAAAGTAGGTAAGCTGCTTTTCAGTAAGAAGTTTTTTTACCTGAACTTTTGTCTCCAGGTTGATATCCTCAATTTTTTCTTCCTTATCGCGGATAGTGCTTCTCAGTGATTTCACCTTTTTTACATCCAGCTCGGGATTTGAATTAGCAGCCTGGTATTCCATTCTCAAACTGCGAAGCTCATTTTCAATCGGCAGCTTTTTCTCGTAGCTGTTTTTACGTAGCTCATTGACTTCCGTAATTTGTTCGGCTGTTAACGCATATTCTGCCGGGGTGTTGTAATTCCACCATTGGGCATCTGTGTTAGCTGACCAGTTTGAGTTACAGCAATGGTGCTGTGCCATTGCCTGCGATGCAGAAAAGACAATTAACCCTACAAGTAAAAAAGCCATTTTAAATTTTCCAGTTTTCATAACTAATAATTTTTAATGTTAGACATTCTAATAATTTCAACAACAAAATTACCAATAAGTTAGTGCAACACTGTTGCAAAGTTTTAGTCACAAACCGGACATACTCCTTTCACAACAAAACTTGCACTCTCATAAGTAAATCCTTCAGGCATATCTATTTTTGATATGGGAATTTCTCTCATACATCGGGTCCTTCCACATCGTGTGCAATAAAAATGAACATGTTGGTCGTGTAAAGTACAGGTGCATTCGTCATCGCATACGGCATATTTAACCGAACCTGTTCCATCATCAACCGTGTGTACAATTAAATTGTCCTGAAATGATTTAAGCACCCTGAAAATAGTTGAACGCTCCACTTTTTCAAATCGCTGTTCTAAATCCGCCAGGCTCAACGCTTTTCCCGATTCAGCAAGTGTTTTGTAAACCAATGTTCGCATGGCTGTTGGTTTGACGTCTTTCGATTTGAGCTTTTTGTCGATTTCATTGTTTTCCATAACAGTAAATATTTAAGAGAGAGATAGCATTCGGGTTAGACAATCATTTTTCTGGTTATATAATGCTTAGAATCACCTGTTTCTCCAAATGCAACTTTACCATTTGCAAGGTTTATTCTGGCTATTGTACAACTTTGACATTCAACCGGACTTTCGGCAATACAGGGTTTATTATCATATAAATTGTAATTTTTTCGGTATGATTGTGGGGTTATATTCGGCATAAAAACATTTGCCGCTACCAGAATGGCTTTTTCCCTGCCTAATTTATCTATTGATTGCAGCGCCGTTGATGCGGCAATATTTATGTCTTTCATCATAATCCTTAATATTGCCAATACTTTTAAAGTTAACTCAAATCGGGCGTTCAAAGGCATTAATGTAGTACGTCGCTCAAAGAGTGGTGTTTCATTGTGTTCGATATAGGGGCCAATGCCACACATATCAATATCAATAGCTTTCATAAACAGAATATCATCTGCAATATGGCTTAAGTTTTGCCCGGGTAACCCTACCATAAACCCTGTACCAACCTGATAACCTGTTTTTTTTAATACCCGGAGAGATTCTATTCTTTTTTCAAAAATGTGGAAAGAATCATGCGGGTGAATTTTATTATACAGTTCTTTACTTGAGGTTTCAAATCTTAGCAAATATCGGTTTGCGCCACTTTCAAACCATCTTGAATACGTTGATTCATCTTGTTCTCCACAGGACAGGGTGATTCCAAAGTTGTCTCCTGTAATCTTACGGATTTGTTTGAGTAATCTATCTACACGGTTTTCAAACTCCCTGGATTTAACTTCGCCTGACTGCAATACAATGGAACCATAATGCTCATCAAAAGCGAATTTAGCTGCCTGGATTATTTCCCGGTCTGATAAAGAATATCTTTGAACGCTCTTATTGCTTTTTCTTATCCCACAATAAAAACAATCTTTTACACACAAATTTGAGAATTCTATCAAACCTCTTAAAAACACTTTATCTCCTACTTGACATGATTTTACTTCTTTCGCCTTTTGATATAATAATTTTGCTCATCCGTTATTATACCAGTAATTATTTGACACAGCAATTGCAAGCCTATCGAAAAGTTTCTCACCAAAGTACCTTCGATTCAATTTGTAACAAAATTCATCCAGGTAAAGTTGCAAATACTTTCCTTTAATTTTGTGGTAAATGCCTAGTAATGTTCTTTTTGCATTGCTAATTGCAATATGAACCCAAGGCAAGGTTCTGACAGTAGTTTGTTTTGAAGATTTCTCGGTAATATGAACCTCAACAAAGTTTGATATGTCCACATAGCTGGTGCTCTTGTCACTGAAAACAATGGTTTTCTCATTGATACTGTCCTCAATCACCTGGTTAATCTCATCTTTCTGATATGATTCTAATACTCTCATCTTGAAATACCTACAGTGATTGGATATTTTGCCGGTTCGAACATCTTCCAATGGAGTTGATTCAGCCATCACAGCAACGTTGACCTGCCTTTCGCTTCCCCTTCCTCGTTTAAGAGATGTTCGGGATTCATTATCAATTTCTGTTTCAAAGCATCCTTCATCAAATTCAACCATATCGGTTAACTTATACAAAGCGTCCCGGTTCCCCATTGCCTTCCGGATTTTATGCATCATAAACCAGATAGGTTCGTAACGTTTATGTCCCAGTTGCCTTTGTAGCTCAGTTGCAGATATGCCTTTCTTTGAAAAGCTCATAAATGCCATAGCCAGATACCACATCCTGAATGGTAGTTTGGCATTTTCCATCATACTTCCACTTCGAAGCGTTGTCCGAAACCGACATTCTGAACATTGCCATTGCCACTTTCCTTGTAACCAATAATGTTTGGTGCATCCACAGCTTTTACAGATAATTCCTTGCTGTTCCCGAATGCCCTTGAAATGCATCCTGCAGCTATGCTCATCGGGAAATTCTTCAATAAATTTGATTAGATTCACGTCAAAATTTTTTCGTCAATGTAATCATTATTTGAATTGTGGTACATTTACGGATGAGCAATAATAATTTTGCTTCGGATTGACTTGTATATAATAGTTCAATTATATCATCTTTAGAGAAATCATTGTTTTGTAATATGTTTTTTATGGAAGTGTTCATCTTTAATAGCTTTATATCAATTGAAAGTATACTTATTTGTTTAATTTTCAGTTAATTTCTCATCACTCTCATGGCATTGAAAACAGCAATCAAAGCAACGCCCACATCGCCGAAAACGGCTTCCCACATGCTGGCAATCCCAAAAATTCCCAGTACAATAAAGGCTGCTTTAACCCCCAAAGCAAAAATGATATTTTGCCACACAATATTTCTGGTTTTTCTGGCAACATCCATTGCAACGGCGACTTTCGAAGGCGAATCGGTCATCAATACCACATCGGCGGTTTCAATTGCCGCATCGGAACCGAGTGCGCCCATAGCAATTCCCACATCGGCACGGGCAAGTACAGGGGCATCATTTATGCCATCGCCCACAAAAGCAACTTTACTATTCTTGTTCAGCATTTTTTCAATATGCTCAACTTTGTTTTCAGGTAATAGTTCGGAATAATATTCTTTAATGCCCAGCTTTCGGGCGAAAATACCCGCGGCATACTTGCTGTCGCCCGTAAGCATTACCGTTTTAATCCCTTTTTTGTTTAAACGTCCGATGGCTTCAATGGAATCCTCTTTCAAACTATCTGATATAACAATGTAACCAGCGTACTTCCTGTCAACCACAACATGCACAACCGTACCTTCAATTTCACATTTGTCATGCGCTATGTTTTCTTTATGAAGAAGCTTGTCATTCCCTACAAATATTTCTTTTTTGTCAATGTATGCCTTAATCCCATGCCCGGATATTTCTTCCACTTTCCCAATTCTCGAATTGTCAATATCCCGTTTATTTGATTCGAGTATGGATTTTGCAATCGGATGATTGGAATTATATTCGGCATACGCCGCGTATTCTGATATTTCTTCCTTTGAAAAGCCATTTGCGGTCACTATTTCTGTTACTTTGAATTCGCCTTTTGTAAGCGTGCCTGTTTTATCGAACACCACAGTCTTAACCTGAGTAAGGGCATCCAAGAAATTAGAACCTTTCACTAAAATGCCCCTGCGGGAAGCGCCACCTATTCCTCCGAAATATCCAAGCGGAATGCTGATTACCAGTGCGCAGGGACATGAAATAACCAATACTACCAATGCCCGGTAAATCCAATCGCTAAAAGTTGCGCCGCTTAGTAAAAGCGGAGGTACAACGGCAATCAAAAGGGCTCCAAAAACCACTACGGGCGTATAATATTTGGCAAACGTGGTGATGAATTTTTCGGTCTCAGCTTTTTTGGATGTGGCATTTTCAACCATCTCAAGAATTTTTGAAATAGAAGAATCCTCAAAAAGCCTGGAGACTTTAACCGTAATTAAACCGGATTGATTTATCATGCCCGCTAATACTTCATCGTTTGGATTTATTTTACGCGGTACACTTTCCCCTGTAAGCGCTGAGGTATCCACAAAGGAATTCCCGTCAATTACCAGTCCGTCCAACGGAACTTTTTCACCAGCCCTAACTATTATTTCGTCTCCAAGATTCACATCTTCCGGTGAAACTTTTATTATATCCCCGCCATCTTTCAGATTGGCATAATCGGGTTTAATTTCAAGAAGCGATTTTATTGACCCGCGGGAACGGTTTACAGCGATATCCTGGAACAGTTCGCCAACTACGTAAAATAACATAACAGCAATTGCTTCGGGCATTTCATGTATTGCGAAGGCGCCCAGGGTTGCAACCGACATTAAAAATTGCTCGTTAAAAACCTGTCCCCGGTTGATGTTTTTAACAGCCGATGCAAGAACATTCCAGCCCACGATAAGGTAGCCCGTCACGAATACCGCATATTCGGCAAGATGAAAAGGCGTATTGTGAAGCTCCTCTTCAAAAATCAGTCCTGCTGCCAGGAGAAGGATGCCTGAAATTGCTTTAATAATCGTCCATTTATTTTCTGCAAGTTCACTTGAAGAAACAATTGTTTTTTCGTTATTATTATCTTCAATTTCAACTTCCGGTTCAATCTCTTTAATTGTGCTTTTTACCTTTCCCAGGTCATCGGTATCTATTGTCATTGAAGCAGTGGCGAAATTGACGCTCACAAATTTTACTTCTTCCAGTTTTCCGACACCTTCTTCAACCTTTGCTGCACATGAAGCACAGTCCAGGTTTTTTAATTTATATTTTTTCATACCATTGTTTTTAAAAGTTTTTCCGGATGAACGATAAGTTGTAAAATAGCAGGTCACTATTTGTTTCATAGCAACCTGCCGTTCACCCGCCGATTATTATTCGCCGTTTTCCAATCCCGTTTTTACCCGGTAAGCTTTTTCAACATTGGAAACATAAATAATCCCGTCACCGGGGTTTAATGTTTTTCCAAATTCCGAAATGATACTTACCACCGTATTAACTTTTGCTTTCTCAATAACCATCTCAATTTTGGCCATTGGACTATCGGTAACAGAAAATTTCTGCGAAACAAATGCGTTTTCATCTTGCAGTTTTCCCGTACCCTCTGCCGATGAAATGGTCATGTTCTCAAAACCTGCATCTTTTAAATGGTGAACAATGTCGTTCACTTTGTTGGGACGTATAAATGCTTTTATTTCTTTCATAATTCAATCATTTTAATGTTCGTGTTCTGTTTCTTCTTTTTTCATATCGGCCAGCAGGTAGTAGGCTGCATTCATTACTATTTGGGTACTATCGGGCAGTGGACTGAGCAATTTAATCTCGGTATATCCGCTTTCCTGCATCCCGGTAATAACTTCTACCATACGAAAAGCCATTACATGGCCACCCTCTTCGTCTTCATGTTCGTGTTCTTCTGCTTCGACTGATTCATCCAAAATAAAGATATACGATTTGGTCCCTTCGGTTACCACGGCATCGTTGGGGAGGGTACGGGTGTAATTTTCATCGGTATGGATATGTCCCGAAACATACATGCCGGGAATCAGGTTGCCCGGATTTTTATCGAGGCGTGCATGGATGTGTACCGCCCTGGTATTGGGTTCAAATTCTTTGCCAATGGCAAAAATGGTAGCGCTCAATTCTTCGCCCGGACGGTTTGAAACGGTGAAATCAACTTTTTGCCCGTTTTTCAAAAGGTGAACATCGTTTTCATACACCATAAAGTCTGCATGGATTTCCCGGTTGTCGGTGATGCTAAAAAGCTGGTCTTTTGCATCGGCATAAGTACCCACCTTAATATTCACATCATTGACAAAGCCGTTTATGGGCGAAAGTATGGAAATGGTGTTTGAAATACTGCCGCCCTTCACTTTTTCGAGTGAAAGGTTGAGTAGTTGGAGCCTTGATTTTAACCCTTCGTAACGTGCTTTGGCGGTATTATACTCCGATTTTACCTGCTGGAAGTCTTTGCCTGCCCCCACGTTGTTTTCGAACAGTTCTTTCTGGCGTGCATATTCCTGTTCAAGAAATTCCAGTTTGTTGGCTGTTTCGGCAAATTCTTCCTGAATAGCAATATAATCGGGATGCTCCAGAATGGCCAACACCTGACCTTTATTCACTTTATCGCCGTGAAAAACTTTTATCTCTTTCACATTTCCACCAATAATGGCGGTAACATCGGCACTTGCTGCCGGAGGCACTTCAAGCTGGCCGTTTGTTTTTACCAGGGTGGTGAGGTTCCGCATTTGAAAATTGCCCAGTTGTAAATTTAAGGCTTCACGCTGAAGTTCGTTCAACATAACCACGCCTTCGGGGCTTTCATGTTCTGCATGTTCACCTGCTTCACTGTTTTCTTTTTTGTTGCTGTTGCACGACATTAGAGTTGCTACAGCAATAAGAACTAAAAATATTTTCGTTTTCATTATTATCTGTTTTTAAAATTATTGACCTGTTATGTATTCCAATTGTTCTTTTATTTCGAAGAAATCCGACAGCCGCAATAAATATTCCTGCCTTGTTTTTATAGCCGATTCGGTATTCTGGATAAACTCGATGTAACTGAGGCTTCCCAGACGATAACCCAGGTTGGCCGCTTCAATTTGTTCGGCGGCAAGCGGCAGGGCTTCGTTTTTATAATATTCCAGCACCTCGCTCATTACCCTGTAACGGCTGTAAAGCTCCTTGTAAGAGGCATTCAGTTCAAGTTCCCTTTGCTTGTATTCCTGCCCTGTTATCTCGTAATTGATACGGGCTGCTTTTGTCTTTCCCGATTGGGAAAAGAACAGTAAAGGGACAGAAATACCCGCTTCCCAACCATAAAAGCCCGATGTGCCATCGACCGATTGCAGCGAGTAACCCAAATCGAGTTTAGGCAGATAATTTGCCTTTTCGGCCTTCCACTCGGCTTTTGAAACATCAAGCTGTTGCCGGTAATAATTCAGCAGCGGGACAGCGTTTAAAGAATCCATTGAAAAGGCAGCATGAATAGTTTCGTCCCAATCCTGTCCTGCTTCGGAAATTTCAACGCCTTGCGGGAACATCAGGTACTGGTTCAGGATTTGTAGGGAAGCCAGGTATTCACTCTCAGCCTGTTTCATATTTACCATCAATTCTTTGTATTTGGCAGAGGCAGACAGGTATTCCACTTTGGATGTTTGCTGGGTTTTAAACCGCAACTCGGCAGCTTTGAGGAAATTGGCATAAATGCTGTCGAGCTGTTTGTACAATTCGGTTTGCTTTTTTGTCACCAATGCCCTGTACCAAGCCAGGCTTACGTTCCTGACCAGTTCATTTTCGGTCAGTTCAAGTTTTGAAACGGCAAGGTTGGTACGTGAGTTGTTCAGTTTGTTTTTGGCAGGTATCCCAAACAGGTCAATATCGGTTTGTGCCACCCCTACCTGGTTTTGGACCCCCAGCGAGCTGTTGCCGGTTTCTTCTTTGCCTGTGTAAATGGAAGTATTCCCTAAATCATAGGCAGTGGCTTTTAAGGCTTTTTGTTTTTCCACATCAAGCGAAGCTGCTTTTAATGACGGGTAGTTTTCTTTTGCCCGCGTTATGGCCTGCTCAAGGGTAACCGTGTTTTCCTGTGCTTTCAGACTGCCCGAAATACCAAGCCCGCCAATGATAAACAGCAGGGTTATTACCGTGGTATTGAGCTTAGGCATTTTCAGTTTTGTTTTACCCGATTCAACCATTTTGTACAATACAGGCAACACAACCAATGTTAAAAGGGTGGATGTTAACATACCGCCAATCACCACGGTTGCAAGTGGCCTTTGCACTTCCGCTCCGGCGGATGTGGAAATGGCCATCGGCAGGAAGCCGAGTATATCGGTTGAAGCGGTTAGAAAAATAGGGCGTATCCGGCGAATGGAACCCTGTTTGATAATTTCGCCAAGGCTGAGTTTTCCCTCTTCTTTCAACTCGTTAAAACCGCTTATTAATACCAGCCCATTCAATACTGCCACACCAAAGAGCACAATAAAGCCGACCCCTGCCGAAATACTGAAAGGCATATCCCGCAGGTAAAGCGAAAAAATACCGCCAACTGCTGCAAACGGAATGGCTACGTATATCATCAGGGTTTGTTTAAATGATTTTATGGCAAAGAAAACCAACATGAATATCAATGCCAGGGCAAGCGGTACAACCAAGGTCAATCGTTTTGATGCCCTTTCGAGGTTCTCAAAAGCACCGCCGTAGCGGATATAATAGCCCGAAGGCAGTTCCAGTTTTTCATCAAGGGTTTGCTGAATTTCTTCAACCAATGATTTAACGTCCCTTCCTTCCACGTTGATACCAACATAGGTTCGCCTGTTGGTATTGTCGCGGCTGATTTGCATAGGACCGGGCTGGTAGCTGATTTCCGCTACTTCTTTAAGGGGTACCTGGTTTCCGTCGGGTGTGTTTACGAATAAATTCCGTAGGTCGTCAATGCTTTGGCGGTGTGCTTCATCGAGGCGTACAACGAGGTCGAACATCCGTTCCCCTTCATAGATAACCCCGGCAACACCACCACTAAAAGCGGTTTCTACCACGGTATTCAGGTCTTTTATTTTTAACCCGTATTGCCCCAGTTTGGTGCGGTTGTATCTGACTGTTATTTGAGGCAGTCCACGGGTTGCTTCGGCCTTTATGCCCTCAATGCCTTCAATACCTGCGATTAAACCAGAAATTTCTTCAGCTTTGTCTGCCAGCATTTTTAGGTCATCACCGTATAATTTTATAGCCACATCTTCACGGATGCCGGTTAAAAGCTCGTTAAACCGCATCTCGATTGGTTGGGTAAACTCGTAGTTTATACCGGGCAAAACACTTACCTTTTCTTTTACCTTATCAATCAGTTCCTGTTTCGATTCGGCCTTTGTCCATTCATCCTGTGGTTTAAGGATGACGAATATATCTGCGATATCCAATGGCATGGGGTCCATAGGGATATCAGCAACCCCAATACGGCTTTGTATGGAAGCTATCTCATCTGGAAAATTTTCCAGCACTATTTGTTCAATACGAGTAGAAGCATTTTCAACCTCGGAAAGTGATGTACCGGGTTTCAGGAAAGCCTGAAAAGCAAAATCGCCTTCGTCCAATTGGGGAATAAATTCGGCTCCCATACGAGAGAAAAGGAATCCTCCGGAAATTAAAAGTACCAATGCAATTCCCAATACAAGTTTTCCTTTGCGCAAAGCCCAGGCGATTACAGGTTTGTACAGGTTTTCGAGCTTAATAATAATTTTCTCTCCCCAAGTTTTTTTATCTGTTTTTGGAGGTCTAAGGAAAAGTGCCGCCATCATGGGGATATAGGTTAGACAAAGCAGGACAACGCCCAACACGGCAAAACCGAAGGTCATGGCCATGGGTTGAAACATTTTTCCTTCCACACCCTGCAATGCCAATACAGGGATAAAGACAATAAGGATGATGAGCTGCCCGAAAAATGCGGAGTTCATCATTTTACTGGCCGAATTATAAGCTATTTCGTTGCGCTGGGGCAGTCCTAATTTCTTCCCGATAAATTCATTGCGGTGCAGGTAAAAAATCATGCTTTCCACGATGATTACCGCCCCGTCAACCAGAATACCAAAGTCGATTGCTCCCAGGCTCATGAGGTTTGCCCACACACCAAACACATTCATCATGATAAATGTAAATAGCAAGGCCAGCGGAATGGTTGATGCTACCAGTAAACCGCCCCGCAAATTGCCCAAAAAGATGACAAGGACAAAGATTACAATCAGCGCCCCCAGTGAAAGGTTCTCGGCTACGGTGGAGGTGGTGCTTTTTATCAGCTTGCTGCGGTCGAGGAAAGGTTTTATTTCAACGCCTTCGGGCAAGGATTTTTGGATTAACGCCATGCGTTCTTTCACATTCTTAATTACATCGTTGGAGTTTTCGCCTTTCAGCATCATCACAATACCACCCACAGCTTCGCCTTTACCGTCTTTGGTAAATGCCCCGTAACGCACAAAGCTCCCGTATTTTACTTCGGCTACATCCCGTATAAAAACCGGTTGTCCGTTTATATTAGCTACCGGAGTGTTGCGGATGTCATCGAGCGAACGCATCAAGCCCTCGCCACGAATAAAATTTGCCTGAAAGTTTTTTTCGATATATGCCCCGCCTGTGTTCTGATTGTTATCTTCCAAAGCTTCAAAAATGTTGGTGATGGTCAGGTTCATGCTGAGGAGCTTATCAGGGTTGATGGAAATCTCGTATTGTTTTCCACGCCCTCCAAAGGAGTTTACTTCAACCACACCCGGAAGCATCGCCATTTGCCGTTTTACAATCCATTCCTGCATGGTTCGCAGTTCCATGTCATTGTAAACCGTGTCGTAACCGGGCTGCACTTCGAGGGTGTACTGGTAAATTTCACCCAGCCCTGTGCTAATGGGGGCCATAAAAGGCTCGGCAAAACCTTCGGGGATATTCTCCTTTATTTCGGCCAGTGCCTCGCTCACCAACTGACGGGGAAGGTATGTTCCCATATCGTCCTCGAACACGATGGTAACCACCGATAATCCAAACCGTGACACTGAACGGATTTCGGTAACACCCGGCAGGTTGGCAACCGAAAGCTCCACCTGGTAGGTCACAAACTGTTCAATGTCCTCGGTGCCCAGGTTGGGGGCTGTTGTAATCACCTGTACCTGGTTGTTGGTAATGTCGGGCACGGCATCCAATGGCACTTTGGTCATTGAATAAAATCCCCCAATGATAAGCCCTATGGTCATCAAACCAATGAGGGCTTTGTTCTTTATTGAAAAAGAAATTATTCTGTTTATCATTTCCTGTTGATTTTATTTGTTAAAACTTTATTTATTTTTCTGTTCATAATATTTGTTCATCGTTTGTTTATTCTTAAAGTAAACCAATTCAGGTTTTCCTTTTTCTTTTAGCCCGATTAATGCGTCGGACTTATTAATTGAATCGCCCGAAAAAGCATCGGGTATCATTGCAACCTCAGTAAAGTGCCTAACCAGGTGGTTGAAACATTTTTGGCTACAGAAATAATACGCCTTGTTTTTATAAGTGGCTTTCGAAGATTTATGCAACGGTAAATTATCGCCGTTCATACAAGCCCATTCACCGGGAATTTGCTTTCCATACCAAGCCCATTTGTGATACAGAAACCTGGTATCGCAGCCATATGTATAAAAAGCAAGTACAGAAACCATCATGATAATCAGTAAGCCGAAACTAATAATCAGGATTCTATTGAACTTTTTATCTTCGTTTTTTTGATTTTCCAGCAATTGTTGTTTGCTTAACTTCTTCCGTTTCATCACAGAAAGATTAAGTAAGACATAAGGACTGGTTTGTTTGCCAGTCTGTTAATTCAAACAAAAGTTAAGCGATTGCTGGAGGACCCCGAAATAATTGAGTAGAAAAGAAGAATTGTTTTAAGAAAACGGCCTGATGGTCAAAAAATGTGGTTATAAGGTTTTTGACAGGTGGAATCTCAATATTGGTAATAATTCCGGGTAAGTAGAAACTGAAATAGTCTGATAAAGAATTATTGAAAGAAGAAATCGTTGTCTTTCCAGATACCAGAATATTAAATGCATGACAATGTGAATCTGGATTTTCTGCATTTTTCTTTTGAGCAGAATTTTCACAGGTAGATTCCTGCTCAGAAGAATGTGTCAACTCAAAATGGTGATGGTGCGACACAACTGCATGAGCCAAAATAATCAGCCCTGCCAAAAAGGTAAAAAACCTTCCAATATGTTGTCTTCTCAAATTCACCTGTTTAATCTATTTTGTTTTAAAAACGGCAAATATATAGAAAAAGTTCATGCAACTGAGTTGCAAAGTTATTTATGGCAATTTGAACAGATACCCTTGACTACCATGTTGATATTTTCAAGGGTAAAATGGGTTGGTAGGTTCACAGACGGAACGGGAATGTCGTTGAGGCAATACGTTTGCTTGCATTTGGAACAGAGAAAATGGACATGCAAATCCTTGGGATGGCATTGGCAAGTTTCGTTACACAACGCATATTTCACCGAACCAGTGCCATCGTCGATACTGTGAATGAGTTTATTTTCTTCGAAGGTTTTTAAAGTTCTGTAAAGCGTGGTACGCTCAGCCTTTTCAAATTTTTGTTCCAGTTCAGGCAAACTAATGGCCGTTTTTTGTTCTGTCAGAACTCGTAAAACCAACTGTCGCATTGCGGTTGGTTTGATATTTTTCAAGTTGAGTTTGTTGTCTATTTCCTTTTTCATTTTACTAATTTCAATAATCTCGGTTTGTTTAAAGCTCAAAAGTAACAATTTAGCACGGGTGCGTAAGCAAAATTGCAGCTCTTTTGCAAGCCTTTGGTTTGGGCGTTGGCTTGTGGGGGCTTGGAAATGTGCTGCAATGTGGGTGGGGTTTCTTTTTCCTTTTTTTTGCGTGGGGAGAAAAAAACAAAATAAATTCCTCCAAGTTTGCACCGACTTGTCAAAGAGCTAAATATTTTAATCTGCTTGTTTTAAACTGCACCTATCAGTCTTGGAAGTTCTCTTTTTTCGCCTTGTTGCTAACGGATGGGTATATGAAACGTTTGGCATTTCAACGCGATTTCCTATCAAACCGTTGCGAAGTTTATTAATTGTACCGCCCTTAAAATTAGCACTATCCGCCAAATGTTTTATATACCGTGTTGTATGCTGGGCTTTATTCATTATCGATTAATTATCAGTCTTTTACAATCGTTAATTTGCTCAATCGAAGCACTGCCGTTTCCGAAAAAATTAGTTTTTAGGGGTCGGCAAAAAAAGCGGTGGCAAACAGACAATCTCTTTTGCAATTTTAGACTGTGTGCCTGCTCGTGCGAATTGCAAATGTGCTTGGCTGTGTGGGCTGGTTATTGATTATTTGCATAGATAACTTCTTGTTCAAAAAGATTTAATTGCATTTGTCCTTGCTTATAAACTCTATTATTCTCAAAGTCTTGCATATACTCCAATAAAGCAAGCCCAACATATTTTGCTAATTTAACGGGAACTGCATTTCCAATCATTTGCTCCAAATTAGTTTTACTTCCTTCAAACTTAAACGATTTTGGAAATGTTTGTAAATAGCTTCTTTCTATTGTAGTTAATGGTCTTAATTCGTCAGTTATATCAACTGGGTCGCCAGAATGTTTTTTATATCCTTTGGGAATAGGTCTGTTTACACCTCTGACAGTAGGACTAGGTTCGTAAATACTAAAAATCCCTCTTCTCATATAGCTTCTTGGATGACGATAGTAATATTCTAAACCTAATGATTTTCCCAAATAATCATAAATCGACATTGGTTCTTTCGAAAGATTTCTATCCAAATATGGGGTAAGAAACTCATCTTTTGAATGTAAATGGCCAATTAAGAAAAAACGCTTTCTAGCTTGTGGAACTCCACAATAACTAGCATCAAGGACTTTCATAGTCAGTCCATAGCCAGCATTTCTAAAAATCTTAATAGCATCCTTTAGTATTCTGCTTTTTATTATTCTTTCAACATTTTCCATTAAAAACCATTCTGGTTTTAATGAACTAATAATTTTGGCGTATGATAAAGTTAAATCAGCTCGTCCAAGAGTTTCATCCCTTTTACCTGCACTTGAAAAATCTTGGCAAGGCGGGCCACCAATAATTACATTTGTTTTTAAAGATTTAATAAATTCAATTGCATCTTCTGAACTTAAATCAATGTCTGAAATTGGATGATTAAAATTTGCTCTATAAACCTCAATTGCTGGTTGCCAATTATCAAATGCTTGAATAACATCAAAACCCGCATCTTGAAAACCAAGAGATAAACCTCCACATCCTGAGAATAAATCTACTGTTCTAATATTCATAATCACTTAGTTTTAAAAAGTTCAGGTGAATTATAAATAATCGCATCAAAACGCCTCTCCGGACTAAGTAAATTCTGACCTCCTCCAAGAATTATATTTTTAATCTCATCTTTAGTTATTCTTGGTTTAGTTAATTCTTTACATGACATGTAAGGATGAGTAACTTTACCGCTTACCGCAAATGCTTTGTCATTTTTCGTATTATATGAAAGTTCGTCAATAATATGTTCATGGTCAATTTGTCCATTTTTTGAGAAGTCATATAGCATTTTGAACAACCAAATAATTGTCCGTACTTGACGAGTTATTTTATTTGCCCCTTCTTTTAATTCTCCTCTTGCAACATCCAAGAATAGTTGTGTAAAAGCAAAATTTGACCACACAAAAACGTCTAAACAATTATCGGAAAGCTTTGGAGACTTACCCATTGTCTTCCAAATCGGTTGCATCAGAATTGGTTCTTCTTTATCAAGCTTTGAAAGAATAATTTTATCGATGGACTCAAGCATCAATGGTAAGTGGTTCCAAACATTATTCCCCTCTGTCCAGTCTTGGATTTTATCAAATCGTTTATCAAAGAAAGATATTAAGTCTTGATGGGAATTCCTGAAGTTATTAGCTATGCTACAAGCTAAATAAACAATTGTATCAGGTCGAATAACAATTTCAGTTCCATATTCTGAATCACTTAAATCACATGTGGTATTGTCAGGCAAAGCCGTTAGTTTTATTTCTATCGGTCTTAAAACTTGTCCATTGATTTTATTTTGGGTAACCAAATCAACTCTTGGTAAATTTCCAACTAAAAGTTGCTGATATGGAGTAAATGAGCTTTCAAATGAGTAAAATAAATCATCAGAGGTAGGATTTAGTCCAAATAACTTTTCAGTTGATATTTTAGAATGGACAACATTCAACTTCTTGTCTAACGTAAGATAAACATTCTCAAATTTTCTACTGTATAAATATGAAGATAGTGAAGCAGGAAAAGAAGAATTAAATTGATTCTTACCCCAAGTATCCTGTTTGGTAAAATCTCTATTGGAATGTTTAATTCCGAATAATCCTGGTTTATTGTTGTTTTGCATAATTTCTTAAATAATCAATCTTACTTTCTGCAACTTTTAAAACATCTTTCGCATAATCGTCATTTAGTATTTCATAGGCAATTTTATCACTGAGATACTCGACCATTAATTCTTTTTCATCTAATTCTAAAGCTTTTGCTATTCTCTCAACTTGCTCTCGCCTTGCTTTTCTTTCTCCACGCTCAACCTTACTTAAAATTGCAGTGTCAATATCAATAATTGCGGCAAGTTGTCTTAATAACAATCCCTTTTCTTCTCGCTTTTTTCTTATTATGTCACCAAATCCATTCATTTGAAAATCAGTTCTTGACATTATTTGTCAAATGTAAGGATAATTTATTTGAATCGGAGTACTTTAATTTCAATTTTTCAACAGACTTTTCAACAACGCACCAAGAGTGAAGGGAAAATAGCTCTTTTGCAAATTTTGGACGTGGGTCGGGTTGTGTGATTTGCAAATGTGCTATTGTGGGTTGGCTACCATAACTGTCCCGAAGGGCAGAAGCGGGTGGACAAAAACTAATTTTTTCTTGCACCAACTATCAATCAATGAGCCAATATAATCATTTCGTTTTTCAATTTTATAATAAGGTTATTTCTATGAACTCGGTATCTTAGCCTTGCATACAACGGTTTCGGTATATGAAAAGTTGGGCACTACGGAGCACAACACTGTCAAACCGATACAACGTTTGAAGCGAGCCGAAACCCTTGATTTCAGTATTATCTGCCCAATTTTTTATATACCGTGTTATGCACTGGCGGTTCTTGTTTTTCATGTCACAAAGATACTGCTATTTCCGGTTTCGCTGTCAACTGTCACAGAGTTTATGGCAGGGTTGGATTAAGTGTCGGCGTTTAAATTTTTACAGAAGGGAAGGGATTTTTTTCTTTTTTGTCTTTATTACTGTCGGTAGTGCGTAGAAAATGGCAAGCTCTTGCTGCAAACTTTGGTTTTGTCTGGCTTGTGCGGTTTGCAGCATGTGCTTGACATTGTGCGGTTGGCTTTTTACGAACCAAACTTGTCTATGGAAAACATTCAACAGAAAGAACACTTGTCGTAGTCAAAAAAATACTTTTCGCAATCTCAATAACACTCAACGCAATATAGAGAATACTTATTACAATAAGAAGTTTTTTTTAAAACAATGAGAAGAATACTCGCCGCAATGCCAAGAATACTTCCCGTAATACCAAGAAAACTAATTGTAGTTTGAATAATACTAACTGCAATAGGTAGATTACAACTTCTTAATCTTACGAAACTCCAATCCGCTGATTTCTTTATACTGTGGGCTTTTAGCACCAAAAACTGACTTGACATATTTCTTAGCTTCCTGTGCTATTTCAACAAGCCCTATCAATGATTGATAAAGAACAGTATCACGTGTAATAATTGCGGTATGATAAGCAGGAGTTACATTAATCACATTTGTATTTACCGTTTTAAGATTTGTCAGTAAAGTGTTAAGGGCCGTAATTTTCAAGTCGGTTTCATTTGGTATATACAAAGGTTCAGCAGAAACGGCGACAATTAATTTTCCGAAATTGTCAACAAGATTATCATAGCTTTGTTGTGAAATTGAAATATGATTAACTTCGTGAGATGGCGGGGTTGTTTCACCGGCAGGTAGTGTGATTTGCTGCGATTTTGTGTTGCCGGCACGTTTGCCTTGAATCTTGCGGTTAATTGTTTTTGCATCGTCAACTGTCTGTTTAGTTGCATCGGTAGCTTCTAAAGAATTCACTACACGAGTACAAAGTTTTTTAAGGTTTGTAAAGGCTATTTCGCGCGCATTTGTAGCATTATCAAATGCAACTTTAGTGGTTTTTACCGTTTGCAGAGAATTTCGTGCAGTGGTTAGCAGTATGTTCATTGCTGCAATTTTAATACTGTTTTTTGTCGGATTGTAGGCGGTTCCGTAGCCCGTGCAAAATGAGATTAAATCTTCAAAGTTTGCAACATTTTTTGCGTGTCCTGTTTCTGATGTACTTGCCATAAAATTTATTTTAAGTTAAAAATTGTATTTAAGTTTGAACATAAACATATTGTAGTCTTTCAATTTGGCGAATAAATTATCACCTTTTCCATCAAAAATTGCTGTTGAAAGTGTTATTTCAATATCATCGGATGCTTTGTATAAAATTTGAGGCATATAAGCAATGGCATAATTATCCTTAATATTATTCCAGTCGGTTACAATAAAAGCCCCACCGAGCGGAGCTATCTTTAATTTTTCATTGAAAAATTTCTTATCATATCTAATGAAAAAGTAATCTTTCAGATTGTCATTCCCTTTTTCATGAATAAAACCGTGCATATACTGAAAGTTAAGATAAGAGCCATCTTTAAAATTATAATCACCACCAACAACAAATTTTATATAAGGTTCCTTTTTATCCAAAATGGTTGTATCTATTGTAACAGAAACAGGAGACATTGGATAAAATGCTGAAAGGTCGTTAGTCATAATTACATCTTTTTCCGGCATAAATAATGCTGCTTCTGCCCAAAAGCCAATACCTGCAATGCTTGTTGCCAAGTCGGCTCCTATAATGTGATTTCTGGTAAATTCTAATTGAGAATTTATTTTAATTCCTCCCATTGTATCAACAGGGATAAATATGTTTCTGATAGCTGTTGGTAAACCATCTCTGCCCCATACATAACTTAAAGAAAAATCAACACCTTTGAAAGCCCCTTTTAATTTACCTCCTGCAACTGAACTTTCGCCAAGATTATATTTTGGCATTAGTAATGTGTCGCTAAACCCTTTCAATACCATACCCTGTGGCATTTGCATTGAAGGGTTTAATACGTTTGCAAAAATACCCAACGGCAAATTGGCAGGTTGGAAAAATGGAATATAAACACCTTGTAATGAAAAATCATTACTTAAATAATAGTTCAAATTAACTGCATCGGAGGCACGATGGCGACCAAAATCCAGAACATCTTCCATATCAAAAGGATTAAGATTATCGGTGGGGTTTAGTTTATCGGCTGTGCCCCAAACAATACGCTGACGACCAATTTTTAAATCAAGTTTTTTTATTAGAAAGTCAAACTTTTGGATATACGCTTCTCTAATTTCAATATTGTACGGGTCAACTATTCCTTTATTGTATAAGTTTGCAGATGTAGTTAGACTTGGTAATCCTAAATTCCTAAGCCATATTTCGCTGTAGAACTTTGACCCGTCAGAATTTTTTTTATTTAACATTAAAGTCAACCGATTTTCGTTCCATGCCCAATTACTTTTGTTTTTGAGTAAAACCCTTTCATCTGTTGTTAAATCTCCTGATATTTTAAGTTTGTTTTCATCAGGATTTTGTATGCTTAAACTATCCTGAGACCTAACTATACTTGAAGCTGCTAGAAGTATAATCGCAAATAAAAATGTGTGTTTCATAGACTTGTTATTTTATTTTTAATGATTTTTGTTATTAAGTTATAATTATTATATACGGCTAAAGCAATTTGATGTCCTTCTTGAAAAAATTCTCTTATTGCTTTCGATTGTGTTGTTTTCTCAAATTTAGTAGGGTGTTGAACACCTCTTAACATTACATATTTTACTTTCTTTTCGTGTGCTTGATAATAAAGATTTATTAATGTTTCTACACCAAATTTCGAAGTCTTTATTTCATTTAGAATGGGTAGAATATCTTTTTTTAATAAAGCTCTCTGTCCTGAAAATGATTTAAAAGGATTGATTTTATAGTTAATGAGAGTTTCTGTTGCATGACCTAAAACCATATCAACCTCATTATTTAACACAGGAGTTATTAACTGTTCGAAATGTTTGTTTTTTAAGTTAGACAAATCAGCATCACAAAAAACAATGATTTCTGATTTTGATTTCTCAACACCAACGGCCATAGCGAATCCTTTACCTTTGTTTTCAGAAAGATGAATATCTGTTACGTTAAGGGAATTCAATACCTTAATTATTTTACCAGTATTGTCTGTTGAACCGTCATTTACAACAATTATTTCGTTAAAGAACTTGCTATTTACAACAGAGTAAATTACATTCTCTATTGTTTTTTCTTCGTTATAGGCACATATTATTGCAGCAATTCTTTTCATTAGCTGGTATAGTTTTTAGATTAAAGAATTTGCATTGGACATTTTACTCATTTCTATAGAAAACTTATTAGGGTATTTCGCAGAAACATCTTTATAGTGCATCATGATTTTCTGACGTATATCTTCAAAACTTGTTGTATTGCTAATTACTTCTTTAAACCCTATTTCTTTCTTTTTATAGTCTAAATATCCTACTATAATCGGAACGTTTGCTTTAACAGCAATATGATAAAATCCATAATTCCACTTCGTTACTTTAGCTCTTGTGCCTTCAGGAGATACGATTATGTGAAGTTCATCAGAATTTTTCAGCATTTTGGTAATATGATAAATTGCATTTTTGCTTTTGACACCTCGAACCGGAACAGACCCGAATATATTCATGAGAATATTCATTGGGAAATAAAAAAGCTCTTTCTTTGACAGGAATTTATATTTAATACCGAGTTCGGTAAGAAAAAGTTTACCAATAAAAGCATCTAAATAGCTAGTATGGGGTGCATAAATGACAATAGATTTTTTAATTTCTGGAAATTGTCCTGCAACTTTCCATCCGATTAAATATTTAAATATATAGCCAGATATCATTTATTGAAATTTATTATGTTTTTTAATATAAATAACTAAATCACCAACTGTCTTAACTTCATAAAAGATTTTTATATCTATGTCTAGTTTAAATTTATCTTCTAAATCCATACAAAGTTCAGCTAAATCTAAAATATCAAAACTTAAATCTTCTTTCAACAATGAATCATTTTTTATGTCAGATACTTTGAAATCTGATAATTCACTGATTTTTTCAATTATTATTGTCTCTACACTTTTTTTCATTAATTATATTTTTCTTAATAGAACAGCACCACTTGAATATCCACCACCGAAAACCGATATAACAATTGTGTCGTTTTGTTTGAATTTATTCCAGTTTTGAGATAATACAATGGGTGTGCTTGCTGAACCTGTATTCCCGCAATATTCAATATTTGTAAGGATTTGTTCGGGCTTTAATTTTAATTTTTTTGCAACAAAATCTGTTATTCTTGCATTTGCCTGGTGAGGGATAAAATAATCTAATTGTTTGATAGAAATGCAGTTTTTACTTAAAATTTGTTCTGTTTCCTGAATCATATAAGTACACGCAAATTGAAAAACATTTTTCCCAAATGGCATCTTAATTCCACCATTCAGGGGGTGCAAATAAATAGCTTCAATACTCTTTCCAATATTGCCTAACCCGGTTGTGTTTATATCAATCACTTCCAGATCTTCATCAGAATGTCTTTCATTGGAAATTACAATGGCCGTTGCGCCGTCTCCCCATAAGAAGCAAGATTTAGCATCAGAATAATCATTATATGCAGAATTGTTTTCCGAAACTACAATTAATGCTTTACTTGCTTTTTTATTAGCAAAATAGCAATCAACTATTTCAAGGGCGTTTACAAATGAAGAACATGCAGAATCGACTGTAAAACATTTAGCATTTGCTATGTCAAATTGTTTTTGTACAGCATGAGCTAATGTTCCAATAGTGTCATAAGGCGTATATGTTGCACCGATTATCAAATCAATTTCATTTAAAGGTACAGGCGAATTAAAAAACAGATTTTTAACAGTTTCTATTGCCATTGTGTTAGTATTTTCCGCAGTAGAGCATCGTCTTCTTACAAGAATGCCACTTTTGGCTATTATGTCCTGTTCGGAAATACCAAAATTTTGAGTAAAAAATTCATTTGACTCTACAATTTCAGGTATATACGATGAAATACAGTTGATTATCATTTTTGCCTTTCGATATTTTATGATTATTTTTTTTACAGTTTAATAGAAATCAGGGGTAGAATAGCACATAATTATTGGATAATGTGCTATTCTGTAATTTATTATTGTTTCAACTTTCTAACTGTAAAATCATCATCTGTAAGACCAGTGTCGTACTTGACATCCGACATTTGCATTTTGGTTTTGTGATTCTTTTTCAGGTCGGTCATTTCTATTTCAGATGCATTCCAGTAATTACCAATCTTTTTAAAAGTATATTTTGCTTCCTTTACTTTATTTCCAGCTTTGTCGTAATACTCCATTTTTTCGGGGTAATAGTTTGTTTTATTGATGTGTGCTATTACTTTTGAGTAATCGGAATTGCCTTTGGGTGTTAGTTCAAGTACATAAACATTTCCTTCTGTTTTTGATAATTTAGGTGTGTACTTTACGGAATACAGGACTGATTCCATATCATCGTAAGAAAAATCGGTACCTGCAAAATTCTGATTTTTTGCACTTGTAGCGATTCTTCTTTCTTTACCAAATGCCGGTAAATACAAATACATTACATCGTTAGGCAACGAAAGTACGGCAATTCCTGCCTGTGATGCAGGCGATGTAAAGCGAAACATTCGTTTGTCTGTTCCTTTCTGCTGAATGGTAGCTTCACGAACTTCCTGCTTCCCTGCTTTGTCAATCAGGATAATTTTATTTTTCCCTGTCATGTCTTTTGGTGAATACATTACATTGTCCATATTTTTCAAAATGCTTGATGCATCTTGAGCATAAACGGAAAATAAAATTCCGACACTGAATAAGGCGGTAATAACCGCTGTTTTAAATTTTGTGTTCATGTTCTTAAAGTTAAAAGGTTAATGATTATTTGCTATTATTTTACGTTTTCTGTTTGCCAATATTAGAATTGCAGGTAAAAGGGTGAGTGCTCCAAAACCTGACCCGAACATACTGATAGCAACCAATAAGCCGAAATTCTGTAAGGGTACGATTTGTGAAAACAAAAGCACCAGAAATCCGGCAGATACCGATATTACATTTATTATTACAGCTTTACCGCTCGATGCAATTACGCTTTCTATTGCTTTTTCAGCATCACCGGATATTTTCAGATAATGATTAAAACCTGTAATAACATGAATGGAATAATCTATACCAATACCAAGTGCTATACTTGCTACGAGTACTGTTGCTATATCAAGCGGAACCCCTGTAATTCCCATAAATCCAAATAAAATAACAATTGTTGCTATAACAGGAATGGCTGCATAAACGCCTTTAGAACCTGATTTAAGTATTGCGCCGACAATTAGTACAACCATTATAATTGCAATGATTAAGCTATTAAATTGGCTATTTATCAAACTGTTGTTGAGTTTTACATAAACCGATGGCATACCGGTTAATTCAATTTGACAATGCTCGTTTTTATTTTGTTCAATAAAGCGGTTCATTTTATCGGTAAATGCTTCAATATCTTTGCTGTCAACAGATGCAAACTTTGATTGTATAATGCCTTTTGTGAGGTCATCGTTTACTAATTGTGGCATCACTTCCTGACCATCAAGCAAAAACCACAATTGTTCAATTTTAGCTTTATCATCAGGTATTTTTTTTCCTTCACCCATAGCATCGTTCATTTGTTCAATCAGGTCGGCAACTGATTGGGCAACGCTTACATTCGGGTCGCTTTTCATGTAATGTTCTGTCTTAATCATCATTTGCAATACTTCAGGGCTTTGAATATCACCTTTGAAAACAACGAATATGGGCAATGACCCGCCAAATTTTTTCTGCATCAAATCTTCTGCTATCCTTGTGGGATTATTTTTTTTAAAATAATCTGCCATATTTACACTGGTTTTTATTTGAAAAATTCCAATAATAAAGAGCAAAAGCAATAATACCCATCCTGCAAATGTGTATTTAGGGTGCTTAAAAAGAAATCGAGAAAGAGGTAATAATATTTTGTGAGTTAAAATAGTTTGCTTTTCTTCATTTTCAGCAAGAATGTTATTGCTTTTCTTAGAAGATGCTGAAATAATTGCAGGAACAAAAAATAACGATAACAGCAAAGCTATTAATGTGCCGACTGCTGTAAAAATTCCAAAATCTTTAATCATTAAAAGGTACGAACCAAACACAAATGAAATAAAACCGATAGCCGTTGTTAAGGATGCAAGTATTACAGGAATAGTAACATATACCAATGCTTTTATAATAGCTTGTTGTTTGTCCTGAATAACAATGTGGTTAATGCTGTTTATTACATGAATAGTATAAGCGCTACCGACAGCAAGTAAAACAACAGGAATGATGTTTGAAATAATAGTAAGTTCATAGCTCAAAACTGACATTGTCCCTAATGTCCATACAACGGAAAGTCCGGCAGTGAGTAGTGGCAATAATACGCCTCGGAATGATTTGAAACTGACCAAAAGAATAAATGCAATAATGATAAATACTATTGGAACCAGCCATACAATGTCAGAAATTATTAAATCGTTAATATCGTTCATCATCATGGGAAGGCCTCCAAAATATAACTTTTCAGAAAATTTCAGATTTTCAATCTTCGATTTTATTTTTTTTGCAACAACCTGATTATCGGCATCTGGTAGAAGTGTAAACATTATTGCAGTAGCAGTACCGTCATCAGAAACTATTGCCCCTTTATACATTTCTTTAGAAAAAATATATTTTTTAAGGTTATCTAAATCCCTTTTTTCAGTCGGTAAGTTATTTTCATCAACCAATTTTGCAATTTCAATTCCTTCTTCAGAACTTTTTATATCTAGAATGTTGGTTATGCTTGTTACACTGGAAACTCCTGTGGTATATTTAATACTATCAGTGATTTGTTTGATGTCTTTGAAAACTTCTGCATTAAAAATATCTTTCGTTTCTAAAACAATTATACCCATATCGTTACCGCCAAATTCATTGCCAATATCTTTATAAAGTTTTGCAACAGGGTCGTCATCGGGCAAAGAACTTATTATGTCTGCATTTATACGCAGGTTTTTAATTTGATAACCCCAAAAAGCAGTCAATAAAATAACGACAGCTATTATTAACCATTTGAGTTTTACGATATTTTCTGCAAATCTATTCATACTTTAAAATTTAATTATTATTGTACTTATTTCGTTTTATAGTCAGTTCTAGTTAAAAAAAATTACTTTGCTAAACCTTTATTTAGAATATTTATTAAATTTTGAAAATGAGGAGAATATTTTTCATACTTATTTTGAAGAAAAAAAGGTATTTCAAGCCCTTTAAGCACCATAAGGAATACATCAATCATGACGTTTATTTCTGATACTTCTGCAAATTGTTTTGATTCAATTCCTTCATTTATAATTTTCTTTAAATTATCTTTCTCCCAGTTGTCTAAATCGGCTCGTAAATCGTCAATAAAATGGAAATGCTCAAAAAAATCAGCTTTAAGGGTTTCATGATAACATGCGGCTGCATTGAGGATTTCCATCCTTTTTATGAGATATTTCTTTATTTTTTCTGGAGCATTATAGTTTTGATTATCAATAATTACTAATAATTGATTTTTAAGATTACTTATTTCTTTATTGATAACTTCTTTAAACAATTCTTCTTTGCTTTTAAAGTGGTAGTACAATGACCCTTTGGCTTTCCTTGCATTTTTCGCAACTTCGTCCATTGAGGTTTTATGAAAACCAAAACGGCTAAAAAGCCTGTTTGCTACGCTAAGTATCGAATCTTTTGTATCGTCTATACTCATAATCTTTTTGTACTATAATTGTTTTACGGTGCAAAGATACATATCTTTTTTTAACTACCAAATTTTTATCATTTATTTAATTAATCAAAATACATCTCAATTTTATAGCTAAGGAGAATTGCAGCTCTTTTGCAAGCCTTTGGTTTTAGCTATAGATTGTGCGGGCTTGCAAATGTGCTGCAATGTGTGATAGCCAAAACGGCTTTGCCGAAAAAGTGCGGTGGGGTAAAAATTTAAACTTTAAGGTCGGCTTATGTGTCAGGATATTTTATTTTCAGTCTGTTTTGTCTTTTCAAGTTGCAGTGAAAACGTCTGTCGTGAAGTTGTCTTTTCCGCTTGTGCATAACGTTTTGGCGCTTGGCGCAGTGGCGGATTTCGGGACTCAAAACTGTCAATATAGCACAAAAGTTGATGCGAGGTAGAATGTTCAATTAACCACGTCACCCGCCATTGAGCCAAACGCCTGTTAGTGGCTGGCTTTCTATTCTGTCCACCAATCATAATTCTTGTCTGTTTGAAAATCAAATAAGTGGTCCATTTTTCTCGCAAAGTATTTTCTTAAAAGTTCACTTTCCTTTGTGTCTTGTTTTAGTTCATTAAAGTATTCTGTTAAATAGTCCAAAAGTCTGTAATGTAATACTGTCCGATAAATTTTTATTTTACCGTTTTCAGTTACGATAAACTTTTTTTCAGTCTTTACTTTTTTTGATAAGGGTGTCGCAGTGATATGCCAATTATCCTTTGTTCTTGCTTCGTGCATAAGTCCACAACGGACATTTTTATAAAATTCAGAAGCATTGTAAGGTCGGTCAATAACCTTCTTTTTTTTTGTGTTCAATTCCCAAAAATTGTCTTGAAAAATTGTCGCAGTCCGAAGTAAACTTGTGAACATTTTTTGGCTCTCTTTATACTCGTAGTTTGGTGAAGCACTTGTCTTGTTATGGTTAAAAATTTTCCCTTGTCTAAATGCTGCTAACATTTCTATTAAAGCACATTGAACAGTCACAATTGTAAATCCTTCACCTTTTAAGGTCTTACCGTTAATAATAAGTTGAACTGGGTTAAAAAATTTACGTTTAAGTCGCTTTTCAAATAATTGAATTGCTTCTTCCCAAGTATTGTCATACTTGAAAGTTTGGTTTAATTTTTCTCTGATTTTTGTCCAATCAGATTTTTCTTCAAGTTCTACGTCCATATGTTTGAATGTCGTTTTTTAAGCTTGCCACTAACGGTTTGCAGCTACACGCAGGCAGGGATTTTTACCACTGAACTTCCTACGAAGAACTGAACTTCAAATTTACCACTTTCCTGTCCTACGAAGCACGAAACCCCTGCTTGCGTGTAGGTGATGTTGGCTGCTGTGCTTCTTGTTTTCTGTCTGTTTGTCAATGAGTTAAAACAAGCCCTATGGTCTGTCCACAGGGCTTTGTTCTCTATTACTTTTTGTTTTTCAGGCGGTTATATTCCAATATTTTTTCGGTGTCTGTAGAGGTTTCGGTAATTCTTGTAACTTTTCTGAATTGTTTCCAAAACACAATGAGCCAAGTTGCAACGAGCATAAAGGCTGGTAAATACATTTGTAAAGTTGGGTCTGTCATAATTTTTCAAGTTTAAGGTAAAACAATCAAAGGGGTTTGCCCTTCAAATACTAATTCATTTATTAAAAACCGTCTGAAAAGTTGGTCTGTCAAAAGGCGTGAGCCTTTTTGAACAATCAATATTTCATCAATCTTATTATTAATTACTTTTTTTATGTCGCTAAATGGATTGTTGCCTTCATAAATAGCAAATGATGTGTTGTATTTATCTGAAAACATTTCTTTTAACTCATTTAGATGTCTTTCAATTCCTTTTGTTTTTTCATTGGGTTTTGCCAAATAGAAAAAGGTAATAGTGGTGTCTTTATCATCAATGTAGTTTAGGAACTTGTTCAATTCCAAAATATTCAATGGGTGCTTTTCTGTTACTGCCACAAATATTTTTTCGTGTGAAAAAGTGTCAATTTCTTTGGGCATTGCAACAATACAATTTTTTGTATTATCTATAACCTGAAGTGCTACGCTTCCAAGAAATAACTTTTTGAGTAAGCCCGTGCCTTTTATTCCTGTAAAAATTAAATTGTCATAAGGTTCAGATAAAAGTTTGGGCAGTGTAAGTTGTAAATTGCTTTCCGAAACATTGAATGTAACTTTTATGGATGTCGGAATTAGTTCTTTTGCAAATACCTTTAATTTTTGCAATGCTTCTTCATTAGTATGTTCCGCAATTTGAAGTCGGCTTTCATTATCAGTAAGTGCAGGGGCTAACACAATGGACTGATGAACCAAGAGCAATTCAGCATTTGCCTGTTTACTCCAATCGGAAGCATACTTTATTAAGTTGCTTGAATACTCCGAAAAGTCAATAAGTATGATAAATCGTTTTTTCATTTTATTACGTTTTTGGCTTGTAAAGACTATCATTTACTTTTGTGAAATCTTCCTTACTGTCGGCAAGCACCATTAATATATCTTTTGCATCAATAATAGTTGAGCCACCTGGGCGAATAAATTCTCCATTTCGTTTAATCATAATAATAAAGGCTGATTTTGGAAAATTCAAATCAACAATTCTTTTGCCTACAGCGTGAAAGTCTGGCAAAATCTCAAATTCTTGCAATGATGATTTAGGAAGGTCTAAAACAAGTTGGTCTAATTCCGTGATTTTTTTTGCTTTTTCGGGTAATGCCACATTGAGCCACTTTGCCACAATTGATAAAGTTGTTCCTTGAATGAGAACCGAAGTAACCGAAATAAAAAATACGATATTGAAAATCATATTGGCTTTATCAATTCCTGCCAAAAGCGGATAAGTTGCAAACACAATGGGAACAGCCCCCCGTAAACCTACCCAAGAAATGTAAAATCGTCTTCTCAGTTTCATTTTGAAAAACACCAAACTGAGAAAAACACTTACAGGACGAGCAACAATTATCAAAAACAAAGAAATAAGTAGTCCAATGCCCATATATGGGAAAACTTGTGAAGGAAAAACAAGCAATCCCAATGTTAAAAACAGAACAATTTGCATCAACCAAGCCAAACCATCATACAGTTTCAAAATGGTTTTTTTATGTATCAAATCTTGGTTTCCTAAATAAACGGCACAAATGTAGATTGCAAGAAAGCCATTACCACCAACAAAGTCGGTTGCGGAAAAAGTGATGAACATTAGAGCAATTACTAAAACAGGGTAAAGCCCTTCAAAGTCGAGTTTGATTTTGTTAATGATGAATTTGCTTAGTTTGCCAAAAGCAAAACCTGCAATACCGCCCAAAATCATTTGTTGGAAAAAGAGCGGAATAATTGAAATAATGTCTTGGTCTTGATTAATTACCAAAGTTAAAAAAGCAATTGTGAGAACGTAAGCCATTGGGTCGTTACTACCGCTTTCCAATTCTAAAGTCGGGCGTAAATTGGTCTTTAATGCAAGATTTTTTGAGCGTAAAATTGAAAATACTGCTGCTGCGTCTGTAGATGAAACAATAGAACCTAATAGCATACTTTCATAAATAGTAAAGTCGGTTACATACCACACAAATGTTCCAAGTGAGATGGCAGTAAGTAAAACTCCTAACGTGGACAAAACAAGTCCTTCCTTTAAAATTGGCTTTACAGAAGTCCAATTCGTGTCAAGACCGCCTGAAAACAAAATGAAATTCAACGAAACAATACCAATGAATTGGGCAATTTGAGGATTATTAAACTGAATACCGCCAATACCGTCAGACCCTGCCAACATTCCGATAGCCAAAAAAAGTAATAAAGTCGGAACACCAAATTTGTATGATGTCTTACCTACGATAATGCTTACAAAAAGTAATAGAGAGCCAACTAATAGTATATTTTCAATTGTTAAATTCATTCTTTTTTATCTCTTAAATCTGTCCGCACAAAGTTACCTTTTATACTCGGTTTAGTTGTCAAATGTTCCTGTTGTTTTTCTGTCTTGTCGAACCGAAAATTGTCCGTTTGCACGATGTCGTTTCGGGGTCTGTTAGCATTGCAGCCAACGTTTTGCGTGTTGCCGCAGTTGGCGATTTCGGAGCACTTCACTGTCAACCTGCACAAAAATTTGATAGGAGCACTCAGCTTCAATTTTGCACGTCACCGCCAATTGAGGCAACACGCTGTTGGCAGCTGGTGTTCTGTCCGTTCGTTCTTGCAAACCATTGTCAGTGTTGAGTTTAAGTGTCATTGTCTGTTTGCTATTTTGTCTGTCCGTGTCGGGTTGTGCGTTGCGTTTTTTATTCTTTTTTGAAGGGGCGGGAAATTTTTTAAAAACAATTTTGTTTTGCGTTGGCTTTGCAAGCTCTTTGACAAAGCTTTGGACTGTGCTTAGGCTTGCGGGGCTTTGGCAATGTGCTTGCAAAATGCTTGGGCTATATGAAGTATCTAAAATCATAGGCTTTATTTCCAAGTTCTTCTAATTGTTTACCCATTACGGAAAGTCTTTTTGAAAAGTCAATCGTTACAGGCATTGTCTTGTAGAGTTCTGCTCCGTTCCAATTCATTTTTGTCAGTTTCAAAATATCGTTTGCTACTGTTTCAATCGGGTCTGTTCCTCTGAATCTTTTTATCAGTAAAGGTGTCGGAATACCTCTTTTCCCTTGATAATATGGCTTTGTAAATTCGTTACTTTGAACTAAGCCGTGTGTCCACAACAAGAAACTAAATTCGTCTAACTGAATGATTGTTCCTCTGTCAATAGGAAAACCGTCAAATTCGTGTCCGCTACCGTCTTGCTTTTTCCTGAGTTTAATAGCTCGCCAATTACTGAATTGTTGAATCTGCAAAAGTTCAATGTTGTCAATACCTTCGAGTGCATTACAAATGCCGTCCATTTCGTCTCGTGTGAAATGAGTTGTCTTATGCAGCACCAATTTTTTCAACCCGATAACAGGGTCAATTTTATGGTAGGTGTTTCTAATGTTGGTGACCAATCGAAAAGCATCCTCTTTACTCATAAATGGATTCTTATTGTAGAAAACAGGCTTTTTAATAGGTTGAAGTAAAAAACGCAAACCGTTTCCATTACCATCAAAAATCTGACTACTTCCTAAAACAACTCTGTTTCTCGCATTCTGTCTGACTGCATATCCCAAACCAACAAATGCTGTTTCGGTGTTATCCGTTTTTACTTTCCAAGGCGTTCCGTTAGATTTTACATAAATGCCTAAGGATAACCACCATTTTACTTTCGCCTGGTCGTTGTATGTTATTGATTTGTCTTCAATAAATTGAAGATGCAATCCTTTTTTTACTGCATACAGCTTCAATGAATCGTGAAGGTCGAAATAGGTATTTTCATTTTTGAGTTCCCTGAAATTCTTCCAATAGTCAGGTATGTATATTGCCACACAATCAATGCTGTCATTTTTTACCGCCAACTTATCAATCTTACTTTTGATTAACTCATAAAACTGAATGGCTGAATAATTCCGTATTTCTTGGGTGTTGATGGTAATGACATATTCGCTTTGCGTGGAATTGGGAATAAGTAAATGCTTTTTAAAAACTGCATCAAATCCCGGATAGTCTTTTAAATATTCCTTCTCAGTTGTTGGACTTACTGGATTCAGCAACGATTCCAAATGTGATTTTATTCTTTCAAATCCTTTATCGGGTGCAATGATGGCTAATTGAATTTTCGGAACTATTCCATTTGCTCCAAAACTTTCTTCCAACGGACCTAAAAGTTTTAAGCCGTTTATTGGATGAATGGATTGTTTTGATTCGTCTTGATGGTGGAAGTAGATTAAAGGCTCTTTAGCTTTTGCGTAGCTATCAAAACAGAAAATGCTTCCCATTTTTTGGGCAGCTGTTGCATAATAGTCTGTTAGTTTGATTTCAAAGTCGCCCAAGCGAAAGGACAAATCGGGATTTCTCCGCTTTAATTCTTTGAACCAAAAACTGACTTTCTCTCCATATTTCTTATTCCAACGATTTGAAATAATGATATTGGTAATGTTTTGAACGATAAGTTTGTCAGGTTCTGCACCCATTGTTGTTTGAATGTGAATGGTTGGGCAGATGAGCAAAAACAGGTCTTTGTTTACAAATTCCACTTTAAACTCAAAGGCTTCAAATACCTGATAGCCCTGTGGGATTCGGAAGTTCATCCAACTTGGAATACTATTTTTTTCTTCTTGGCTCAATGGATGATTTACCGAAAACACTTTTCGTAAATCTCTACCTCTGCTGAAAATGGCTAAACCGTAATCATTCACCAAAGACTTTTCAATCAACTCATAGAGCATCCCGATGTAGAAGGAATCGGGTTGATGAAATAAATGCGCTAGAATGTCAATCAGTTTTAATTCGTCTGTGAGATACTCTTTGAATACCTGCTTTATTTCATTCTCATTGCCAAATAAAGAAAGCGTTTCGCCTTTGCTGAATGCCGCTACTATGTTTGAACCTTGTAATACTTCTCTTAACTTTTTCCATTTTCCTTCACCGTTTATTTTGGTCTTGGTTGAAAAAATGCTTTTTGGAAAATACTTTGCCTTGATGGAATTCAGCAGAATGGGAGTGGCGTTGGATTGATTTTGTGTAAGCCTGAAAATCTGTTTTTGCTTAAATCGTTCGTCTGAAATAGAATCAATCTGTTCGTTTTCCAATTCGCAAACGGTGTAAAGTTCGTGCATAAAATAGTCAAAGCTATCAATTACCATAAAGCCCGAACGCTGATTTTGTGAATATGCTTTTTCAATCAGATTGATAAGCCGTTCATTTGGCGTAACATCTTTTGGAATGCACCAAATCAAACCTTTTGGAAATGCGTTTGGCTTTTCCAATGCTTTTTCAATCGTTTGTAAAACTGATTCATCACCGCCCGAATAACCGACTACCAATAAACCTCTTTGTGTTGATGCCTGTATAAAATAGTTGTGTAAGTTTTCTTCTAATTGCTGCAATTCTGCATCTGTATTTTGCAATGCATCGTATCGGAAATCCCCGTGAAGTTTTACAACGGTAGGAATATCGCTTCTGAAATTTTTAACTGTTCCTGCATTATCTGGTGAAACAACCTGACAGCTTAGGAAATTTAATGCAGTGATGGCTTTTTCAATTAAGTCATCAAAATTGGTTGTCCAAACGGTATTTACTTTTTTGCCTTCTACCAAAGCCGAAAGGCACATAAACCCAATGGACGGCTTTTTATCTCTTACCAATTTGCTCAGGAACTCTTGCCTTACTAATGGGTCAGGATAGCATTTTTCAAAATAGTAGGAATAAGCATTTGAGACCTTTGTATCTTCTTCGGCAAAGTAGCTTTGAATAGCTTTTTTGTTTGATTCAACTTTTAAGTCCTGAAATTTCTTGCCATTTATTTTTCCGCTTACGCTTAGCAACTCCCTTTTGAATAGCCAAACTAAATCGCTACCCGAAGGAATGCCCGAAGAAATAGACGCACCTGCTCCTAGGAACAAATCAAATGATTGATTTGAAAGCACTTTAAAGCCCCGTAAAAAGGTGTCTTTATCTATTCTTCTCATACTAACTGTTTACTTCTTCCATTTCCCTCACCTCAAACGCCTGATGCAGCAATGCTTTAAGCAGTTGCTCGGTGGCTTGTTGGTTGGCGATGATGTGCTCTTTTAATTGTTTGGTTTTGGCTAATTGCTTTTCTATTTCCGCTACTATGCGTTTTTGCTCGGATAGTGGGGGAAGGGGGATTAGTGTATTGTAAAAATAATCTGTTGGAACTCTTTGTTGCCCCGCAACACCTTTCATAATTCTTTCTCCATTTTTCAAAAAATCAATTCGTTTAACGAAAGCATAGATATACTCTGGCAAAATATATTGATTCCCTCGCAACACATTTAATTCGGTTGTTCCTGCACCAATTCCATTAGGTAAATCTGATATAATGCCAGCTTTTGAATTTTCAAAGCAAGGAGTGATTTTAGCTACTACTACATCATTATTAGCAAAATGAGTAAATCCCGTCTTTATTGCACCCCACTTTCTTACTTCATAAGTAGGTTTAACACCAAATAATTGACTTACCATTGGCATTGGAATAAATCCTGCATCAATCTTATCATCAACTTTATTTCTCGGATTTACCTCGCAAATTTCTCCCAACCTACACCACACCCAATTGTCAGGAATCTCAAATGGAATTTCTTCGGGTTTGATGGGTGGTAAAGGTTTCTTCGGCTTTCCCTTCGACAAGCTCAGGGCAAGGATGCGTTGGAGCAATTCGCTTGCGGGTTCGTCAGCCTCACCCCCCGCCCTCTCCAAAGGAGAGGGAGCTGCCATCAATTTGCCCTGCACCGCTTCTTGTAAAATGGCTTGGTTTAGGTTTTCGAGTTGGGTGAGTTGGTCAGCAAAAAGTTTGTCGGCTTCAACTTCTTTCTTAACCAATTGCTTTTCAAGCTCAATAATTTCTCTTTGTTTCTCAATGCTTGGCACTGTTACCATTACATCAGCAATTCTATTCATTGGCAAACTCACATTTGCCATTCCCTTCATTTGCGAAACCAATAATTCTTCTCTGTTCCAATGCAGATAAATATGTAGATATTTGGCTAAAACAAAGTTTTCATTTTTCGGAATAACTGCACAAAGGATATTTCCCAAAGCAAATTTTCCCTCACAATATTTTACACGCTTCATACTTGCGTGTCCGTGACCTGTGGATGAAACCAAAGGAATAATAACTGCTTTTGTGTCAAACTGATATTCGATATGTGTTTTATCGGTTTCACCCAATGCAATCATTGTATAAGGACCTGGAATAGCTTTCATTATTCCTGTGTCACCTTTTGTAATCGTGCATATGTCGCCTAATCTAAACTTCATCTATGCTAACGATTTTAACTCTTCCAAAATCTTGGAAATTTGTGATTGGTTTCTTTCAATTTTATTGATGATTGCCTTTCTATCATAAACAACATCTTCAACAACTTTATTTGGGTTCTTAATGTCCAAATCATAGTTTCGGTCTATGATGGTTTGCATTGACACCTTCCAAGACGCTTCGCTTTCTTCACGGTTTTTCCACCATTGTTTAATGGGTTCAAATTCTTCAATACGAATAGGTTTGGTTTTGCTGTAAGCTTTTTGTCCGTCTGGCAAGGTATGTTCGTAATACCAAATCTCCTTTGTCGGTTTTCCTTTTTCAAAGAAAATCAGGTTGGTGTTTACGGTAGCATACGGAGCAAATACCGATTGGGGCAAACGCACAATAGTATGCACATTGCAATCTTCCAATAGTTTTTGCCTTACCCGTTGTTTTACGCCATCGCCTGTTAAGCTGCCATCGGGCAATACAATTCCTGCCCGTCCGCCATCCTTCAGTAACTGGATAAAGAGTATTAAAAACAAATCGGCACTTTCTTTAGTGCGGTAATTCAACGGGAAATTGGTTTCCATACCATCGCCCACCACACCACCAAAAGGCGGATTGGCCACGATGATGTCCACACGGTCTTTTTGTTTGATGGAGTTGTATTCACGGCTCAGCGAGTCACCGTTTTCAATTTGTGGCACTTCAATGTCGTGGGTAATCAGGTTTACCACACTCAGCATAAAAGGCAGGGGTTTCAGCTCGCTGCCTGTTACAGTTTCCTGCAAGGTCTTGCGGTCGTCAATGTTTTTTACCTGCTTTTTCAGGTGTTCAATGGCACACACCAAAAAGCCCGCTGTTCCGCAAGCAGGGTCAGTAATTTTCTCGCCCAATTTTGGGTTTACCATATCCACAATAAACTGGGTTACCGCTCTTGGCGTGTAAAACTCGCCTGTGTCTTTCTTGGCAGCCAATCCTTGCAAAATCTCCTCATAAATCACATTAAAAACGTGATGCTCTTTGCTGCTGTTAAAATCAATTTCGTTGAGTTTGTTGATGGCTTGGCGGAAGGTGGTTCCGCTTTTCATATAGTTGTTGGTTCCGTCAAAAATTTGGCGAATGGTAATGCCCAATCTATCATCAGCCGAAACTGTCAGATTTTTAAGTGTCGGGAAAAGTTTGTTGTTCACAAAATTAATGAGTTCATCACCTGTGATGCCTTCATCATCTTCTGCCCAATTTCGCCATTGTAATTCCGCAGGAATGGGAGATTTGTATTTCGGGTTCAGTATTTCTTTTTCCTTGTCTTTATCGTCAAAGAGTTTCAGAAATATCATCCAACCCAATTGTTCAATGCGTTGTGCATCTCCACTCAAACCCGGGTCTTTGCGGAAAATATCTCTGATTGATTTTATAGTGCCTGCTATGTTGCTCATAATGATTGAAAAAACTGAATGAATTTCTGAATCGTGAAAAATGGATTTCTATTAACTACTGGTGTTACGTCTTCTTCTGCCTGTTGCGTGATGGTATTCGCTCTTTCAATTGCAGTTGTTAAGTTTCCCTTCAACTTTTCAAAATGATTAACTTTTGTTTTGTGATAGGTTTGATTAAAATGCTGCTGCCACAAAGTTTCAATTCGTTGTAATGCTTGATGTGCATTTTGATATGCTTGACGATTATTCTCAAAATGAATAATAAACCAATGCTCAATACACATACTGCTGTATGCAATTTTAATGGTGGTATTCGATAGACTTTGAAAAAATGCTGTAAGATTGGGCTGGTTGTCATTGTCAAAGAAAATCCAAACAGCATCGTATGGGTTTTTATCTCTTCTAGCTTTTTTAATCATTACTTCTGACTTATCCAAAAGCTGAAATGCATTATTCTCGTTATTTGGTTTAGGCATTTCGACAGAAATACCTCTCTGTTTATCCCTTGGGAGAGAATGTTTCAAGGCTTGAGCATAATTATATTCGCACCATCCTTCGGGAATAATTAAAATATGTTGCCCTGCTCTTCTCATTCCTCAATCTCCTCTTGCATTGCCATTACAAAATTGGTGTCGTTAATGATGGCAGTGCCTCCCAATCTTCCTGCAACATACCATTTGTCTAGCGGTGCATTTAATCGCAACCCTTTGATGTCAGAACAACGAATTATTTCTGTTACGCCAAATTCATTTTTCTGAGTAAACCAAACCTGATCTCGATTAAATAAATCTTCGTTTAATTGGGTTATATCGTGTGTGGCAAAAATGAGTTGTGCGTTTTTAGGATTGAATATTTTCTCGTTGAATAACTTAATAAGATAGGAAGTGATAATGGGATGAAGATTTTTTTCAAATTCATCAATAACCAAAACAGATCCTTTTTCTAAAGCATCAATTATGATGCCTCCTATAGAAAGCAGACTTCGAGTTCCTGTAGATTCCTCGTCAATATCAAAATCAATTAATTCTGAACTTTTATCGCTTTCATCAAATAATTTGTGAACTGTTTTAATTTCATATTTAAAATCTTCCTGAATTTTTTTTCTAATATTATCAGGCATAGTATCAGGAAATTTAACCGAGTTCCAATCGGTTTCTTTAGCACTTATTGAATTAATACCTGTGTCTAATGCACAAATTAGGGCATTTAACTTTTTTGCAAATGGAGAATCGGGTTCATCCGCCAACCTCTTGGCATAAAATCGTTCTAAACCCGATTCATTATATTGATTTAAGAATGGATAAACTTTAATCCTGTTTTTAAAAAACTGATATACAGGTAATGCACTTTCCGCATTGTTCTCTGCCGCTTTAGAAAGGAATAATTGATTAGGGAGTGTAAGTTTTTCAATGGTCTTTTTTTCACCTTTGAAATATTCACCGAACTGGATTTCCTTTCCTTTAACTCGGTTGAACAGAGTAGCTTCTTTTCCAACAGGAAAAAAAAGCAACTTTTCTTGTTCAATGAATTTCTCTCCAAAAATAATTAGGTAGATGTATCGGATTTGGTCTATGAAAAACTCCAATTCAATACTAACCGATTTCTTATCGAATCCTTTTGCTAACCTGAAAGGTTCATAAGGACCTAACTTATCTTCCGGATCAAATTTTGCGGAATTAAGAACCAAATATTCCAAAGCTTTGAATGAACGTAGTAAATTGCTCTTACCTGATGCGTTTGCTCCGTAAATCACGGTTGTGGTGGCTATCTCAGTGTTTGAAATTGAAATGTAATTCGATAGATCACCTTTTTTTCGGTTTGATTTTGAAAAATCAAGCGTAATTTGGTCTTTTACCGACCTGAAATTCCTAACTGAAACTGATTTAATCATCTTATTTGCTTATTTGGTGCAAAAATACAACATAAAACCGAATTACGCAACTTTGTAAAGCTCATTTTCTAAATCACGGATTGCCTTCTCGTATTCTTCACGGCTGCCAAATGCTTTTATAATTTCTGTTACCGAACCAAACTCATTGATAGGCGGAACAGTCAGGATTTGAATGTTCTCAATGTTTTCAATGCCTTGGTCAGCGTATTTGTCGAGCAACGCTTCTAAAACTTTTCGGGCTTGGTCGCCATACTTGGTAAAGTAATTGCGTTTCTTCACATTGTTTGCTCGTTCCTTTCTTGTCATTGGCGGTTGGTCATACGCCACGTGGCAGATTAAATCAAATAAATCCACTTGCTTGTCAACTGCCTCATACAATGCTTCCACCATTACACCTTGTTCAATCAATTCTGTAATGATGGCTTCTTTGCGGTCAGAACCTTTCCACTTGTTCAGAAAATCATCTAAGGAAGCAAACTGCTCTTTAATAATTTCTTTGGTGTGGTCTTTCAAACTGGTTGTGATGGGTCTGCCGTGATGGTCAAAATGCAGTTCACGACTTATCAAAACCGAAACATCAACACCGTTTACATAAACCTTTTCTCTTGGTTGTGGCGGGTCGGTTGTAAAAGGTGGTTGCGGTTGTGGTGTTCTCGGAGTGATTTCAATTTCTTCTCCTGTTTCAATATCAATTATTGGTTCTGTGTTTTCTTCTTCTTCATCTACAATGCCGCCTAAGTCGGTTTCTTCTGCAACTGGTTTTATTCTAATTGGGTCACCGTCAAATTGTGGGTCAGCAAAAAGGTCTGTTGCATTTCTGAAATCCAAAATGGTAAAATACAGTTTACCATATTCTTCATTGATTCGTGTTCCTCTACCAATGATTTGTTTGAACTTGGTCATTGAATTGATGTTGCTGTCCAATACAATCACTTTGCAGGTTTGAGCATCAACACCTGTTGTCATCAATTCAGAAGTGGTGGCAATGACTGGATATTTTTCTTCGGGATTGATGAAGTTGTCCAACTCTCGTTTGCCTTCGTCATTGTCGCCTGTAATCTGCATTATGTATTTGTAGTTCTCGGCAACTAAATCAGGATTGTGTTTGGCTAATGCGGTTCGCATTCTTTCAGCGTGGTCAATGTCCACACAAAACACAATGGTTTTGGCAAAGCGGTCGTAACCTTTGAGAAACTCGGTTACTTTTTTGGCAACTAAATCCGTTCTTTCTTCAATTACCAAATTTTTATCAAAGTCCTTTCGATTGTAAATGCGGTCTTCTATTTCGTTTCCGTCTTTGTCAGTTTTGCCTTGTTCGGGTCGCCAACCTTCCGCATCTACATTCAGGGCAACTCTCACCACACGATAAGGAGCAAGGAAACCATCGTCAATTCCTTGTCGCAAAGAATAAGTGTAAACTGGGTCTCCAAAATATTCGGTGTTACTTGCTTCGTTGGTTTCTTTTGGCGTTGCAGTCAAACCAATATGCGTAGCATTTTGGAAGTAATTTAAAATCTCTCTCCAACTGCTATCGTCTTTTGCACTTCCTCTGTGGCACTCGTCAATTACGATCAGGTCGAAAAAATCTCTTGAAAACTGTTTGTAAACATTGGCTGCTTCGTCTGTTCCTGAAAGCCCTTGATACAATGCCAAATAAATTTCAAAGCTCTTGTCAATTTGCCTGTGCTTTACCACAGTCATTTTATCCTTGAAGTGTTTGAAGTCGCCTCTGCGTGTTTGGTCAATTAAAGCGTTTCTGTCAGCTAAGAATAGAATCCGTTTTTTTGCTCCGCTTTTCCAAAGTCGGTGTATGATTTGAAAAGCTGTGTATGTTTTTCCTGTTCCTGTTGCCATTACAAGCAGAATCCTGTTCTGTCCGTTGGCAATGGCTTCAACGGTTCTGTTTACTGCAATTTGCTGGTAGTATCTCGGTTTACGGTTGGTTCCGTCAAAATAATAGTCTTGTGAAACGATTCTTTCCGCTTCGGGAGTTTCAATGCCTTTATACTTTTTGTATTTCTGCCAAAGTTGTTCGGGAGTAGGGAAGTCGTCTAAACAGATTTCGGTTTCGATGTTTCCATCTGTAGCTGTGCGGTCGTGAAATAAAAATCCGTCACCGTTGCTGCTGAACACACACGGAATGTCCAATATTTGAGCATAGTCCAAACCTTGTTGTATTCCTGCCCTTACTGAATGGTTGTTGTCCTTTGCTTCAATGATGGCAATAGGAATATTCGGTTTGTAATACAGAATATAATCGGCTCGTTTTCTTGTTCCTCTTGCTGTGATTTTTCCTCTAACGTAAATTTTACCATCAGTAAAAGAAACTTCCTCCAATATCTGCAATTGCTTGTCCCAACCTGCCTTTTCTAAAGCAGGAGTGATAAACTTGGTGCAAATATCTCTTTCTGAAAGTGTCTTTTTGTTCATTCTTTAATTGTCAAAATATAGTTTACCAAAATACGTATTTCTGTCGGAGCGTAGGCAAAAAAGTGGCTCTTTTGGTTTTGCGAAGGGTCGGCTTGCGGGTGGGGCAAAGCCAAATGTGCCACTTGCGGGCTGGCTAAAATTGTTTTTAAAAAATGTGCGGTGGAAAAAAATAAAAAACATAGGGTCGGCAATGAGTGTCGGCTTACTCGTTGTCCGTTTGTAATATCGTTTCTATGTCTTTGGTCACCTGTCAAAATGGTTTACTTTTTTCTGTTTTTGTCGTCTGTTTGTTGTTGTCGGGTCGTCTTTTACACTTGCTGCCAACGTTTTGGCGCTTGGCGCAGTGGCGGATTTCGGAGCACAAAACTGTCAATACACCACAAAAGTTGATGCGAGGTAGAATGTTCAATTAACCACTGCACCCGCCATTGAGCCAAACGCCTGTTACCTGCTGCCGTTCTTTCATTGTCCTGCGAAAATGTTGTCTGTATTGGCATATATGATTTTTACTTTTTTCTCTTTCTCAAGTTTACTGTTTTCTTGAACGTAACGAATTAGTCGCTTACTCTGTCTTCCCATAAATCTATTCCAATAAACAATTACAATGTAGTCATAACTGTCAACAGAAAGTTTTGAAGTCTGCGATAGCGGTTTTAAATATTTCATTTGTGTTTCAAGAGAAACAATACTATCAATTGGGGCTTGCTGTCTGGGTGGAAACGTTGTCATTATTTCATTTCTGTCCCATTTTAAATTTGGAAAACCGCCCGCATAACAATTCACTTGAAATGATTTTAAATACCCTAAATTGTCATAGTAAAGGGCTTGTAATGGTTGGTAATGATTTTTAATTTGTGATTTATATTTTGTCGTATCAAGTGAAAACAGATATGAAAAATAGGCTGTGTCAAGTTCGTAACTGTCCGCAGTTGGAATGTTATATTTTTGGGAATAACGAGCAATTGTTTTTTCGTCAACCGTCTTTGTTTTTTTCATTCCATAAATTCCTGTGAAAATTGAAGTGCAACTTGTCAGTCCAAATATGAATGTCAAAGAAAGAAATGTAAATATTGATAAATGTCTTTTCATTGTCTGGTCTTTTACGGTTGCAGGTAACTTCTTGCTAAGTGCACCTCTATGGCATATATTTCCACTTTGCCCCACGATTGACTGTTCAGTAAACATTTGTCAACCAGTTGCATAGGAAATTGTATGCTCTTTGAGTTTGTCATGTTGTTGCGTATAGCTGCTCAAAGTTAAAGATTCTTTTCATCCAAATTCATGCTCATGTTAAATTTTTATCAAATCTCCCGGACTTGTGATTTTTGAAAGATTCAAATTGCTTACATGGGTGTAAATCTCTGTTGTCCTGCTGCTCTCGTGGCCCAATAACTCCTGAATATACCTTAAATCTGTGCCGTTCTCCAACAAATGGGTGGCAAACGAATGCCGCAGGGTGTGTACCGAACCCCTGGTCGTTACCCCAGCCTTCTGTTTGGCTTCGTGCAACACATTCCTGATACTCGTGGTCGAATAACGCCCGCCATATTGCCCTTCAAATAAGTACTGTTTGGGGTTGTTCTCTTCAAGATAGGCATCAATCAAACGTAAAGCATTGTCAGCCAATTTGGTGTAGCGGTCCTTCCGTCCCTTGCTTTGCCTCACAAACAACAATCCCCTGTCGCGCAGCAAATCTTCTTTGCGCAAATTAATCACCTCGCTGATCCTCAGTCCCGCTGAATAAATCAAAAATAATAATGCCTTATGCTTCGGGTAGCTTATCTGTGACATAATCCCCTCAACTTCCTCCTTGCTATACACGTCTGGCAACTGCTTGTTCCTCATCGGCCGCATCACCTGCTCCAAGTCTAATGTTTTCTTGCCCAACACCTTGTAATACATCTTGATCGCATTCACCGACTGATTGATCACCGATGCACTGGGAGCCGAACGCTGAGCCCATACCTCATGGTATGCATTGATCTCGCTAATCCCAAAACGGTGGATATCTTCTAAACTCTTCCCTTTAAACGCGTTCAAAAACCGCAACACCATATTGTGGTAGGTAACTAAGGTGCTATCGCTATAATTCTGGCTTTGTAAATGAGCCAAAAATTCCAGAGGGCATGCCTTATAATCATAGTTTTTGATATAAGACTGCTCCATTAAATGTCGCTTTATCGCCAAATCACTGATGCTCAAATCCGCATTCAGCTTGATCGTAAACCGCTTATTCAGAAAAACCAACACATCTAAAAGTTGACGATCCCTGGCCTTGATCTCCCATAACCTATTGGCTTTATGGTACACAAAAAAACCGCTTTCGAGTACTTCACTATAATACTCCCGCTCAAAATGATGCTTGAATCCAATAAATGACCTTCCTTCCACCAGAAACGGAAAAAGAGTGATCACATCCAGCCCCTTGCGCAATTGAAGCTCTTTCATGTTTCCATATGTGCCTATGTTCTTGGGGCCAACTTCCAGTCGCTTCCAATCAAGCTTCGAAAGATTTACAAAGGCTACGTCTTCAAAAACATCCTTGAAAAGAGCAACCGAATTGTTGTATTCAACGGCATACCAAGCCCCTAACTCTATGCTGTAGCGTATCCACTCGTTTTGGCTGATTCTCTTCTTTATACTTTCATGATCGTAGAAGAACAACTTTATACACGACACCCCTTCAAGTTTTACCCTGTTTAGAAACAAATGCGGAAGATTTTGTAGCTGTTCCATGTTTTTATTCACAAAACTAATTGCTATGTAGCCGCTTATCCGAATTATAAGTAAGTATAAACGTTTATAAACGACTATAAAACGAATCGTTTATGTCATATATTTGCAATTCAAACTAATAGGAATGAAAAGAAAGTGTCTCCTTTGCAATGAATCTTTCGCTGGCCGAACGGATAAAAAATTCTGCAGCGACCAATGCCGCAATGCTTTTAACAATCAGAATAAGAAAGTCCACGAGCAATTTATCGCCAATGTGAACAAAACACTTCGCCAAAACCGGATGATCCTTCATCAACTTGGCCCTGTTGGCAAATCCACCGTCAGAAGAGAATACCTCGACAAGATGGGATTCGATTTTCAATTCTTCACGCATACTTATACGACCAAAAACAACAACACCTATAAATTTTGCTATGAATATGGCTATCTCGAAATAGAGCAAGATAAGATACTGATTGTGATTTGGCAGGATTATATGAAAAATGGTTTTAAAACGGTTTGATTTTTTTTGACATAGAAAACATCTGCGCCAACCTAATTTTGTTGTTAATAAAATGAAATAAAAAATATCGTAAAACAAAAAAGAATAACCACATAAGGTGGCCTTTTAAATGTTGTCTGTTCGAATGATTTTCTATTCTCCCCGGAATAGGCTCCCAGATCGAATGTCAAGGCAAACCTGAAGGTGTTTTCCAGCGAGTTGTTTCGGCTGTCAATCGGAATCAGGTATGAAAAATCGAGTCCAAAAACATTGTATTTGAGACCTGCACCAAGTGTGAAAAACTTCCGGTTTCCTTTGATTTTATCTTCATAGAAAAACCGCCTCTTAAGGTAAACACTTCGTTGTACCAGTATTCGATGCCAAGGATTACGCTTAATTCACTAATTTCTTCGCTAAAACCATCAGGGGCGTCATAAAAAGATTGAAGCATGCCGCCAACGTTAAGCATTTTATCTGCCGTTTCCATGCAAATATAACGACAAGTCAGTAAGTTTAAGCAACAAAGAAGGAATTTAATTGCAAAGCTTCATGGAAATGGCAGATAAAATGAAGTTGGACTTAGCTGCAATGTACTATGGGCATTCTATGTTTGTTTTTTGGCCGCCGCTACACTCTTTTTAAGAACATGATTCCGTCACCGGAATTCTGTTCCAGAGAAGCTGCGCACTACCGATCTTCTGCCATGTTTCTTTCCAATAAAACAAAGCCTTCAATTGCTTGTGGGCGGGCATGCTCCCGCCTTCTCAGTCACATCCCAAAGCCCCTGTAAGCAATGTAATTACATACATACCAACAAGTTATTCCGGCACGTCTGGTGTTCGGGATAAAATTAAGAAATAGTCCCGCTGAAACAGCAAACCGGACAAAAAATAATATAGGTTTTTTAAGCTTGTGCAGTTGAAACTAACGTCATACAAGAATGGCGCTAAGCAGTAATTTATGAAACATCTAACTTAGTGAAACTTCGTGCCTTCGTGCCTTTGTGGCGAATGATGATTTGTTGAGGCGTGAGGCGTAAGTCCTGAGGCGTGAGGCGTAAGTCCTGAGGCGTGAGGCGTAAGTCCTGAGGCGTAAGGCGTAAGGCGTGATTCGTGATTCACCAAGCAGCACTCAGTCTGATCATATATCGCTGATCGCCAATCTTCGATCTTAGATATTTGCATTTCAAGGATTTTGGATTTACGATTTTCGATTTCAGATTTTTGATTTAAGAGGTAGCTTTTGATAAAGGTGGTTGAGCGGAGTCGAAACCACCGTTAGTAGCCAGTTTAATATGCAACACTCAGTCTGATCTTAAATCGCTGATCGCCAATCTTCGATCTTAGATATTTGCATTTCAAGGATTTTGGATTTACGATTTTCGATTTCAGATTTTTAATTTTTGAGGTAGCTTTTGATAAAGGTGGTTGAGCGGAGTCGAAACCACCATATTAGTGTATCACAATTATTCGTATTTGTACTCAGAATCAGTCAATCCGGTGGTTGAGCGGAGTCATTCCGGTGGTTGAGCGGAGTCGAAACCACCGGTAGAATCGTGCTGAAACCACAGGTATAATCGTGCTGAAACCACCAATGTAGCCAGTTCAATAAGCAACACTCAGTCTGATCATATATCGCTGATCGTCAATCTTCGATCTTAGATATTTGCATTTAAAGGATTTTGGATTTACGATTTTCGATTTCAGATTTTTGATTTGACTGAATCATCAAGTGGTTCGACCCCCTATAAACTGGACTAAATTACACGATATTTACAAATTTATATGAATTAGTCATAATTTTGTTTTTACCCCAAGAGTATTCAGCAGA
>Ga0208244_100349_pt1 | contig 49892 bp, 38 predicted proteins | sample SubbioCR12Aug_5A_FD_184828 | JGI IMG/M metagenome (GOLD analysis project Ga0208244, IMG submission 184828) | Serpentinite rock and fluid subsurface biosphere microbial communities from McLaughlin Reserve, California, USA - CR12Aug_5A (SPAdes) | ecosystem: Environmental > Terrestrial > Deep... | reverse complement strand
AATGGTAAAGGCAATGATAATCAAAGAAAAGCCCAGTAAATAAGGCATCAGTCTTTTCATTACCGAAGGTTTCTCATATACATTAAACCATTCCTGAACCAGGCGATCGTATGTTCCGGTCGATTTCAGGTGGTACAGCCCCATATTGAGCAGCCAGATCAGTTCATCATCGCCTTTTTTCACAGCCATGGCATACTTAACCGGCTCGATTTTCGACGAACCGATGACAACCTGTTTTAACCCGAACTTTTGAATCAGATGGGCCCCCTGAAAATTACCCAGCAATGCAGCGTCGTGTTTTCCCTGATTGATCAATTGCAGTGCTTCCAATTGTGAGGGAACTGTTATAATTTTATCCGTCAGACCAGTCTCCAGCAGCATATCGTGCATCATGTCCTTGTCCTGAACCACGATCTCTTTGCCCTGCAATTCATCGAGGCCATGAAAGGGTTTGTTACGGTTCGAAAACACAGCATGGGTCATTAGGTTGTGCGGAATGCCAAACGTTATTTTTTCGGCTCTTTTCTCCGATACCAGCAAGCCCAAAACCACATCACATTCGCCTGTTTCGATTTCGTCCCGTACATTACTCCAAGGCTTTAGTTCAAGTTCATACTTTAACCCCAGATCGGCTGCAAGTGCTTCAAACAAAGCAACATTGAAGCCATCAGGTTTACCTTGTTCGTTGATGAACTCATATGGCGGATAGTATTGATCGCCACGCACCCTGAGCACGCGATTCTCTATTGTCTGATCGCCATAATCCTGCGCCTGTGCTGTCGAAAGGTTCATAACCGCAGCAAACAACAACACGATGTTTTTTCTTTTCATGACTTTATTGAATTGTCCTGCAAGAGGGGTGATTATTATTCATGAATTGTGTCAGTTATCTTTGATGATTCAAGTTCAGGCAGCGGCAATTCGACAATAAAGGTACTGCCCTTGCCCAATCGGCTGACAACTTTGATTTTACCTTGATGCAATCCGACCAATTCTTTACAGATCAGCAGACCGAGACCCGAACTCCTTTCCCCTTCAGTACCCGACATGCCTTTGGAAGGATCGACACGGAACAAAGTTGTCAGCGTTTCTTCACTCATGCCCGTACCGAAATCCATCACCATAATCCGGATTTTATTCCCTTCCTGCAGACATTGTATCACTACTTTTGAATTTCTGTATGAGAATTTGATGGCATTTGACAACAGGTTTCTCATAACGGTTTCCATCATATGGCTGTCGGCCAGTATATATCTGTTGCGCATGCACTCTTTCTCGATGATGACCTGTTTGTTGGCGGCCACTTCGGAAAGACTGCTGATGGCGTTATCGACAATATCTTCAAAGCTGGTGTAAATCATTTCGGGTTTAAGCACACCTCGCTGTATCCTTGTCCATTCGAGCAGGTTCTCAATCAGTCTGTATGTTGACAGAGCACTCTTCCTGAGCATGATGAATATTTCCTTTGTTTTTGATTCATCAATCATAAAGTCAGGATCGAGCAGCATTTCTGTAAATCCCAGAAAGGTAGTAAACGGGCTTCTGAGGTCGTGGGCAATGATACTCATCAGTTGATCTTTTTCGGCATTTGCTTTTTTCAGCTCCTCATTGCTGATTCTGAAAATGGTTTCCCTTTCCTTGTGCGGACTTATATTGCGACCACTGATAGCTATGCCGGTAACATCATTGTTATTGTCTTTAATTGGGTTAAGCTCGAATTCAAAATAAAACCTGGAACCTTCCAGTTCGGTTTCAATTTCGGTTGTTAAGCGTTTCCCATTCTCGATCACTTCCATGCAAATCCTGAACCATCTGCTTTCATAATCACTCGCATTCCTTTTGGTGGCAAAGCATGAGCCAGTATTAAGTTCGTGTCCGAAGGCATGGCGATAAAAGCTGTAAAACGCCTTGTTGGCAAAAACCAGATTCAGTCTGGCGTCCACCGACCAGATCAGATCATCCGTATTCTCAATAACTGCTTCGAGGTTTGCCTTATCGGCAATCAGTATCCTTTCTATATTCTTTCGTGTACTGATATCCTTGGCCAGCGCCAGAATATTTTCTTCTTCACCCATCACTATCTTTCCGATACTGACTTCTGCCGGATAAATTTCTCCTGATTTACTTTGATGTCTTACCTCAACACTAACTACTTCACCGGGTTTTAAAGCCTGCCAAAATTTAAGCATATCGCCCCTGTTCATGGCGTCAGGATCAATATCGAACACATACATCGACAGCAACTCCTCACGGGAATAGCCGGTTTGCCGACAGGCATTCAGATTTACCTCAAGGATTTTACCTTGCTGATCGTGCAGAAAAAGCATCTCAGCAGCCTGACTGACCAGTTGCCTGAATTTCTCCTCGCTTTGAATTAATGCCTTTTCGGTTTCTTTGCGCGTACTAATATCCCTGACGCTGACTATGAAGAAAGCGCTTTTACCTATTTCGGCATACCGGGCATTGACTTCGACCCAAAACAAAATACCATCTGACCGACGCGCCAGCCATTCAAACACTTGCGGACCGGTTTCTTTCGCCAATAAAAGCTTTCCAATAGCAGTTGCCTGCGTGTAATCTGGTGGCCCGGCACTGATTGCTTCGATGTTCATCGACACAAGCTCTTCTCTTGAGTACCCGTACATATCGGCGGCCGTCTGATTCACAAAAATGACTTCCCCGGTGGAGGCATCATCAACAAAAACAGCATCATTGATGGAATCGATCACAGCAATGAAATATTCCTTGTTTTCCAGCAGTTCCAACTGGGACTTTTTGATATCTGTGATATCCCTGATGTGTTCGATGATACGCCAGAGCTTGCCCTCGTGATTATTGACCGGATACGCCCGCACATCGAGCCATTTATCAAGTGATTCAAAATAGCGTTCAACACGTGCCGGTTTACCAGTTTCATACAAACAAGATGTAGCGCATTCCTGACAAGGGTGTTCATTTCCAATCAGATGAAAGCATTTTTTTCCTTTAACTTCTTCAGGTGACTTACCCAGAAAATCATAGCCTGCCTGGTTATACATCAGCACATTATGCTGCAAGTCCTGCACCCCGATAATGTCCGTGATGGAATGAAACAACACTTCCTGAAAGTCGGATAACTCAGTCAGTTTTTCAATATTCTCCTGAAGTTTTGCTTCCGTTTGCTTTAAACCGGTCACATCCCGGGCAATGCTGTAAACAAGATCATGATGTATATCGGCACTCCATTCCAAAAACACATAGGTTCCGTCGGACTTCCGGTAGCGATTGACAAATCCGGAAATTTGCCCGCTATCGATAATGCCCTGCAATGCACGTTCGGTCTCCTGTACATCATCCGGATGCACGAATTCGATGTATTTGCCCTGAAGAATAGTTTCCAGGGGATAGCCCAGCAGTTTTTCCCATGCGCGGTTAACGCGCAGAAATTGAGCATCCTGAGTAGAGATAGCCAGTAAATCGGATGATAATTCGAAGAAAAAGGCTTCATTAGTTAGTATTTTTTCCATTGTTGGTTGGTTTCATGGCAGTTAAAATTGGTTTGTTGGTTTGGTCGTATGCACTATCATCTTTAACATTTCATATTTTGTATGTATTTGTTCATTTTATGGTTTTATATATGTATGATTTACTGAATGTTCTCAGGATGTCCCGCAGGTAATTCCAGAAAGAACTCTGTGCCCTTTCCATCGGCAGATTCGAACCAGATGTGTCCCTGATTGATCTCAACAAACTCCTTTACCAGCAACAATCCCAGGCCCGAACTGGGTTCGTTGTTTGTGCCCTGCCTTCCTTTGTTCTCCATTGAAAAGATACTCTTTTTCATAGTTTCCGGAATACCGATGCCGGAATCCTTAATTCTGATTATGATGGAATTGCTTTTCGTCGATTCCGAAGATAGTTTAATTTCTCCACCTTCGGGGGTGAATTTAACCGCATTTGATACCAGATTCCTGATCACGCTGCTCAACATGGATGGATCAGCAAGGACGCTGTGCCCATCAACAGAAAAAATACTTATTTTCAGCATTTTCATCGACACATGCGTATCGAAATAATCAACTGATTTCTGCAGCATTTCCCTCACCGGTATCACGCTCTGTTCAACAGCGGCCAATCCACGTTGTACCCTCGACCAATTCAGAAGATTCTCAAGTAGATCGACCAGTGCCGAAGCCGATTTGTGCATGGTATTCAGCAGCGATTTCATTTCATCCATGCTGATTTCCAAAGTATCGTCGTTGAATATTTCGGTTAGCATCAGAAACGAGTTGAAGGGTCCCCTCAGGTCGTGAGCAATCACCGAGAACAGTTTGTCTTTTTCAGCGTTGGTTTTCCTGAGCTTAAGTTCATTATCGCGCAGCAGGTGTTCCATATTTTTGATTTCTGTGATGTCGCGCGACACTCCTACCAGTCCGAATATCTGACCTGTGCCGTCATACATCGGCACCTTTGTGGCAGTGAACCACCTCCATCCCTGTGCTGTTTGTATATGTTCCTGCTGGTTTATCAGTGATATACCGGTTTCCATCAATTCCTGTTCCTGCTCAAAAGACATTTGCGCGTGTTCCTTGTTGAAGAAATCACTGTCGTTTTTTCCAAAAGCGTCCTCAGGCTTGGATAAACCAAGCAAATGGGCCTGCGCAAAATTGATCCTGATAAACCTGCTTTCACGGTCTTTAAAATAAATGGTATCCGGAATATTGTCCATCAGGGCCTGCATCAGTTCGCGTTCCTGAGCCAATTCAAGCCCTGCATTCTTACGATCAGTAATGTCTTCGATATATCCTTCCAAATATTGCAGGTTTCCCTCTGCATCTGACACACCCCTGCCGCGCTCCCAGACCCATTTGATCACACCTTTTGAATCTTTTATCTGATACTCATATTCAAAGGTGTCGTTTTTGGCGATCACCTGCTGCCATTTGTTCCAGATGGCTTCGCGGTAGTGCGGAAGGATCATTTCATTAAAAGATACCGGCTTCTTTTTATCAGTAAATTTTTTTGGGGTGTAACCGAAAATCTTTGTACTGCCTTCGCTGACAAATGTCATGGTATAATCTTTGTCGAGTTTGCAGCGGTACACCATACCCGGAAGGTTTCCGATCAGGTTACTCAGTTGCATTTCACTTTCCTTTAAAGCTTCCTCCGCCTTCCTGCGGTCAGTAATATCCTGATAAATGGCAAAAACGAACACCTCTCCGTCGGGTCTTTTCAAAGGACGTGCGGTAACGGCCACCTGCATCAGATTGCCATCCTTACGTTTCCGGACTGTTTCAAAATAAACTGATTTGCCCTTTTCTACCAGATCACGGTACTTTTTGCCTTCTTCATCATAACCTTCGGGGTAGATTAATTTGATTTTATCGCGACCCAGCATTTCTTTCTTGGAAAATCCGAAAAGCGTTTCAAAACCACTGTTGCAGTCAACCACTTCACCATCTCCGTATAATAGCACGATACCAAATGGTATAATTTCGAAAAGCCCCTGAAAATAAGCCTTTTCGTCAAGTATTGCCTTTTTGATCAGCAGGTTTTCACTGATATCCTGATAGATTCCAAACACCATTTTCTCTCCTGATGGCAATTGGATGGGTTTGCCGGTGACCGAAACATCCAGTAATAATCCGTCCTTTCGCCTGCGCTTTGTTTCGAACCTGATTTCTTTACCGACTGTTACTTTTTTCGTTGCATCTTCCCCTTCCTTACTCAAAAAATCAGGGACGATCACCTCATTTATTCGTCTTTCGGCCAATTCGTCTTCGTTGTAACCAAAAAGCTGCTTGAATGCTGAATTTGTACCTTTTATCCTGTCGTCTTCGTCTAATAAGGCCAGGCCAAAAGGAAGACTTTCGATCAGATGCCGGAAAAATGCGCGTTCATTTTCAAGTGCATCCTTCGTCTTGAGTTGCAGTGTTATGTCGCGCATAATGCCCATCACCTGCACATCGGCACCTTCACCCAAAGAAACTGTGGTGATTTCCACATCAATCAGGCTTCCGGTTTTTGTCCTGATCTCAAAGACATACTTGGAGGGCAGGTTATCACCGCGCAAACGAGCCTGATAACGCTCCTCAACAATCTTACGGCTACGTTCGGTCAGGGTTACCGAAAAATCAAAATCATCTGCTGAAACTTCTTTAAAGGTGTAACCTGTCATCTCTTCAAACCGCTTATTGACATAAGTAAACCTGCGTCCGCTGAGCATGTAAATTCCATCAAAAGCATTGTCAATAAGGCCCTTGTATCTGGCTTCGCTTTTCTTCAATTCCTCCAACAGTGTCTGGTGTTTCGACTCAAGACGCCTGCTTGCGGTGATATTGCGCATGGAAAGCACAATGCCCTCAATGCGTGATGCCTTGTAAACAGGGCTTAACTGTATTTCAATCACAACCTCATATGATCTGACGCTGAATCTACGTTCCGTCAGCAACGCTTTACCCTGCAATGCTTCTTCAATTAAGGGCTGTATCGGCTCAACATGAATACCTGAAGAGACAACAACATAAGACAATCCCTTTTCCAGCATACGTCCCGAAATGAGTTTGATCAGCTTTTGTGCCTTCTTATTGAAATCCCTGATCAGCCCGGCACTGTCGATAAACAACCATCCTTCGGTGCTGTGTCTGTAAAATGCATCATGAGAAGAATCATTCTTGGTCTTTTCTCTGAAATAAATCAATACATATACAGACTGATCTGCAGTAATCACTGAAGCGTCAGCATAAAAATCCTCTGCTCCCCTGAATTTCAAACCAACTTTCAAAGGTTCATGACCCTGAGCGGCACCTCCTTCTTGTTCCGTTATTCGCGAAAGTCTGTCATAATCATCCGGAACAATCAGTGACTCTACATTAAAGTGTTCATCATTCTCAAAACCGGGGAACATACTTAATGCCTGCATGTTTGCAAAAATCAAATGCAGATCTTTACTCAGGAGTATAACAGCTTCGTTACCCAGGCGCAATATATTTATCAATTCGTTTTCTTTCATAACTAATTAACTCTGAGGTTTTGAAGTTGTTTTTAGTGGAACTCCATAACTTTCGATTTTTTGCTTCAATGTTTTCAAGGCTACCGGCTTGGCTATGTAATCATTGCAACCGGCCGAAAGTGCCTTATGTTCGTCTCCGCTCATGGCATAAGCAGTGATGGCAACGATGTTAATTTCCGGCTTTTGGGACTTGATCTGCCTCGTTGCTTCAAGACCATCCATCACCGGCATTTTAATATCCATCAGAATCAGACATATTGAAGGATCTGATAAGGCTGTCTGCACAGCTTCCTGTCCGTTTCTGGCCCGAATCAGTTTTGCTGTTGACATTTGCCTGAGCAGCAATTCAAGCACCGCATAGTTAGAATCCTCATCCTCCGCAATCAGCACTGTTACATTTTTCACTTCCTGCTTTTCTTTAAGTGGTTCAGGAGCAGGCCCGGTCAAAACAGTATCCCTGAAAAGGGGCAGTTCCAGATAAAAAACTGAGCCAACACCTTTCTCTGATTCAGCACGGACAGTACCGCCCAGCTTATTCATAATACCTGAAACAATTGCCAGACCAAGCCCGCTGCCTTCGTATCTTCGGGAAGCAGACATATCTTCCTGATTGAATGGCTCAAACACTCTATTGATTGCGTCGGTGGAGATACCAATACCTGTATCGCGGACAAAGGCAACCAATTTCCCTGTTTCCGCTTTCAAGCCAACAATGACCTCGCCCTGATTAGTATATTTAATGGCATTATGCATGATCTGATAAAGTGCCTTGGAGATCAGCTCCGTATCTGTCTCCACAACCATTGCATTAGTTTCGGGTGGCATATCTAACATAAGCCTCAGATTCTTTCTTGTTGCACTCCATTCAAAGTTTCCCGCCACTTGCCGAAGGATGGGAGCCAGAATCACCTTCTTCATTCTACATTCCAGATTATCAGAATTGATCAACGAAATATCCATATAATCGGTAATCGTTCTGATCAGTCTTTCGGTGCTTTCGTTAATGATTTCAAGCATTTCGGCCAGATCTTCTTTGCTAACATCCGGTTCATTAAGAAGATTAACTGCGCCAAGTATGCCATTCAGGGGTGTCCTGACCTCATGAGAAATATTATTCAGGAAAGCCGTTTTCAGCCTGTCTGATGCTTCTGCCAATGCTTTTGCTTTCTGAAGCTCATCTTTTGCTCTCTGCTGTTCCGTTACGTTATATGCCATTACCATCCTTTGTCTGATGCCGGCAGATACAGGAAGGGCATGCGAACTGATTTCCACATCGATCTGGCTTCCGTCTTTCTTTAAATGGCGCCACATAACAGGCCCCTGGCTTTTTTCCAAATTTGATCTTACATCATTCATCAACGGTTCATGATCCTCAGATGGCCTGATGTCCTTCAGGGTCATTGCAGCAAACTCTTCGCGGCTATAACCGTAATCCTTCACTGCCTGATCGTTTACCGCAACAAACTTCAGCGTTTCCACATCATAAATCCACATAGGTACAGGATTGCCCATAAAGATACTTCTATATAACTGTTCGCTCTCGACAAGTTCGGCCTGCATGCGTTTGCGATCGGTAATATCTTCCTTTACAGCAATATAATGCGTCATCACTCCTTCGTCATTGATCACAGGGCTAATAGTAGCTGACTCCCAGTAGAGCTCGCCGCTTTTCCTGCGGTTATGAAACTCCCCTTGCCACGTATTTCCCTGACTAATAGTTTGGTACATTTTCTTATACTCTTCATATGGCATCTCACCCGAACTCAGCACCCTCGGATTCTTACCGATCAACTCGGAAGGCAAATAGCCTGTAGTTTCTGCAACACGCGGATTAACATATTCAATATCACCGTCAAGATCGGTAATTACGATGGAAACCGGCGATTGCTCCACTGCCCGCGTAAGCTTTGCGAGCTCTGCTTCATATTGCTTTCGTTCGGTGATGTCGATCAGGGTTGAAAGTAAATAAGTGCGTCCGGCAACTTCATACTGTTCAAATGATATCAGGATGATGCGCTGCTCGTGATTTCTCATGTTGAGGATCACTTCTTCCTGATTGATGTACCCAAGTCTCTCAAGTGATTTTATAATGTTTTCACGTCCTTCTTCTTCGATAATACCCAAACCTGTCACTGTCTGGCCAATGATTTGCAAACGTTCGTAACCGGAAAGGCGGCAATATTCCTCATTGACATCGATGAATTCACCTGTTGGTTTATCAGTGATGGCCATAGCCACCGGACTTGAATAAAATGTTTTGGCGAATCGCTGTTCAAGTTCATGACGGTGTCTGGCAGAAGCTACTTCTTCACTGATATCTTCAACAATGCCCACGCCACCCGTCACCACTCCTGTATTGTTTACCACAGGGGCAAACTGAATCCTGACCTCCGTTTGTTTGTCGGCTGTTACCGAATTATAGGTGCCCGAATAGGTTCCATTGATTCTGGCGAGTGCATTATTAATCAATTTTACGACTTGTTTATCCGGCAAACGCGTCATGTCAAGCCCGATGAGGGCCTCCCTTGAAGAACCGATTATTTCAACAAAGCGATCATTGCAGGCTGTGATAATCCCGTGATCATCAAAACTCAGCAACCCCATAGGTGAGTGATCATAAATGAGCTTGATTTGTTCCTCATTGCGCTGAACAAGCGTATTGGCCAGCTGAAGTTCCACAACTTTTTCACTCAGTATAGAAGCCAGGTTTAGCGCTTCAGCACGGCTTGATTCCAGCTCAGAGATTTTCTCACCGATCCTGGATTCAGCCAACTTGCGTTCCGATATGTCGCGGCAAACGCAAAGTACGAACCATTGTTCGTTCCATTCAAAACTTTTCGCACTAACTTCAACATCATAACATGAACCGTCTTTTCTGCGGTGGACACTCTCGAATCTGCTGTTGACCAAAACATCACGATGAAAATCTTTCTTTACTGTTTGCTCATCCATCATCGCATCAAAGTCCCATGTGTGCATGTGTTGCAGTTCCTTCATGGTGTAACCAAGCATATCACAAAACCTGTCGTTGGCTTCGAGCACCATGTGTGCATCATTTATCATTACTATGCCATCATTGGAAACCTCGAAAAGTAGTTTTCGCAATGCCAACTCATTGGAGATCCTGATCTCATTTGCTTTTTTCTCCGTAATATCGAGATGTGTACCTAGCATCCGCAAGGGTTCGCCTGATTCGTTACGCTCCATGATCTTACCGAGCGACAGAATCCACACCCAGTGTCCCAATCTGTGTTTCTGTCTGAATTCCACCACATAGTCCTTTGTTTTTCCGGATACGTAATTTTTGTATGCCTGACCTACTGGTTCTCTGTCGTCAGGATGGAGCCGTTCGATCCAGGCATCGTTGGTTTCATGAAAATCAACATAATCATAACCGATCATTTCGGCATAGCGGTTATTTACCTTTGCTTCGCCCGTAACCACATTGAGGTCATACAGGCCAAGCATTGAAGCATCCAAAGCCAGCCGCAGTCGAAGTTCACTTTCAGCAAGTGCCTCTGAAGCAATCCGTTGTTCGCTGATGTCGATGGCATAAATCGCAACGGCAACAACCTTGTCATGTTCCATCACAGGGTGAAGATGATGCAAAACCCATAAACCGTTTCGCTTATCTTCAAACTTCAGCGGCATTCGGGTATCAACAGCCTTGCGAAGCATCTGTCGCCTGGTTTCTGCTACTGCATCAGGCAAAAAAAGGTACACACTTTGTCCCAACAACAAATCAACAGAAGTATTTAGCCTTCTGGCCGCATATTCGTTTGCCATCAGCACAACTCCTTCAGGGTTGAGCAACAACATTGATTCACCTGCTGAGTTGATCAGCCACTGCAGCATCATGGCATTACCCTGATCTGAAAGGCTTGCAGATTGTAAAGCGGTTTCTTTGTGCAGTAATCCGGAAACAACCTTTCCGGCGATTTCATCTGATTCATTTTCCAAAAATACTTCAGTAGCCCCGGCCCTGTTGTAATTCCGCATCTCAGCCGGTGTAACAATCCCGGCAACTACAAATATATCTTTGGTAAAAGAGTTTTCACGGAGCATTTTAATAACGCTCTCGGGCAGAAAAAGTTCCGATTTATCTGAGATCAGGCAACATCTAATATCCTGTTTGGTCATTACCTTTTCGAATTCATGCTGTGTTTTTGGTTGCACAAAACTCACCGCAATGCCTTCGGCGGCAGCCCTGGCCTGAATTGCCCCCAAAACAGCATCATTCAGGTTGGGAAACATAACTATATTGATTGATTCTTCTTTCATTTCACCACATGATTAACATTACATCAAACTCAAATAGTAATTATTTATCAATCAGATAAATGTCCGAAAAGTGAAAAGAATATGGAAGCAGTTACAGTAAACAGCCAGGTTTGGTTTCATACCAATTCAAACAGGTTGATCATCAATCAAACCTTGCGTGTTGGGAGCAGTGGACAAAAAGCAAAGGTCTTTTAGACCCCATTGCTTTTTGAATTAGTCTGCTAATGTAAATAAAAACAAACGGTAAAGCAAATAGAAAAAAATCTCAGAAAATAAAGTTGACTGAAGATTCATGCTATCAAACGTTTATGCAACTATCTCAGTCTGATTCTGGCACCCGCCTCCGGCTGAACACCTTCGGGAAGATTATTTTTACGACGCAATACCTTCAGCCGGATACCATACTGCTGCGAAATGTTGTACATATTGTCGCCGACCACCACCTCATGAAACTCCTGTCCCGACGATTTTCTTCTCTTCTTTTCAAGATAAATCATTTGTCCGGGAACCAGACTGTCATCTTTAGACAGTTCGTTGTATTTGATCAATTGCCAACCATAAACTCCAAATTCTTGTGCCAGATCTTTGATATGATCACCCTTATCTGAAAAAACAAATTTCCTGCGGTTATTTATGTACACCTTGCGTCCGAGTGGAGAATATCCTGTTAAGGTTAATCCACTGGTGTCGGCAGGCACAAAAGAATGAATTTCGTGAGGAGCTGTTTCGGCCTGAAACTTTTTCTTGTCCATTGCAATCAAGTCATATTCATGCAGATTGTACCGTTCAATAATTCTGATCAGCAGTTCCGGATAACGCGGATTTGTTGCGTATCCTGCTTTACTCAGACCATTGGCCCATTCCTTATAATCCATGATATCGAGATCGAACAGCGAAGCATACCGGGGTCTTTGTGTAAGAAACAATGAGTGGTCATGATAAGATTCTTCGGGGTTTTTATAGGCTCTGAAGCACTCATTTTTCTCATCATCATCTGCATAATAAGACCTTCCCCGCCATCCTGTATGACATTTGATCCCGAAATGGTTGTTTGCATGACGGGCCAGATTACTGTTGCCGCTGCCCGATTCGAGGATGCCCTGAGCAAGTGTTATTGAAGCAGGGATTCTATATTCCCTCATCTTCTCCATAGCTATATTCTTGTATTTCAGAACATACTCCTCAGTCGTTATTTTTTGCTGGGCAACAATAACCTTAGGGGCATTCATGAACAGAATGATAGTGAAAAATAAAACTCTTAACGTAATTCTATCCATGAAGTTAGTCGGATAACGGGCAAAAATACTCTAATGCTTTGCACCGACTGCCCGATTGTTGCTGAATTATTCACATTATCTTGTTATTATCGCATGGCTGAAGTCAGGTTCGATACTCAAAACAGCTTCTCCAATTCATGGAATGCACAACGAAGCAGTTGATAAAAAAGTATCCCTAACTTTGCCACAATATTTGGTCAATGGATTTAATTCATAAATATTTTCCCGACTTAACTTCCCGTCAGGAGGAACAATTGCGGGCGATGCTACCCTTCTACACAGACTGGAACAGCAAGATCAACCTGATTTCACGAAAAGACATGGAACATTTTTATGAGCGCCATGTGTTGCACAGCCTGTCCATAGCCAGATACATCAGCTTTAAGCCGAAAACCACCATACTCGATGTGGGAACAGGTGGAGGATTCCCCGGAATACCACTGGCCATTTTGGCTCCACAAGCTGACTTTTTGCTAACAGACAGCATCGGGAAGAAAATTATGGTCGTAAAACAAGCCGTTCAGGAACTTGGGCTGAACAATGTTACAGCCATCAATAAAAGAGCCGAAGAAATAAAATATCCCTTTGATTTTATCATCAGCAGAGCCGTTACCAACCTTCCGGAATTCCTGACCTGGACTCAAAAAAATATACGCCGCCATGGAATTAACCAAAAGCCTAATGGCATTCTTTACCTCAAAGGTGGCGATGTAGGTTCGGAACTTGATGTGCTCCCAAAAAAACTAATCAAAATTGCCCAACCCCTCAGCGAATACTATTCAGAGCCGTGGTTCGAATCGAAATACCTTATCCATCTCTATTAGAATAGCATTGCTTTACTGCGAACTGTCCTCAGATTCATTATTTCCAGAAACAGAGAAAATCAATGTATAAACTTTTTTTGGGATCTAACGCATTTTCTTTGATAGGATGTTTCATGCGCTGTAAAACAATCCATTAACTCGAATCATATCCATTATTTACCGGATAGTGATTTACTCAGATGCACTGAAAAAGATGTTTAATAAGGATTTCCAAGTACAGAAATTATTTCTGGCACAGCTTTTGGATTTCAGCAACTCAAGAAACCTTTAATACCCAAAGCAATGAAAAAGCACGCAATTTTAATGGCCATCAGCCTGCTGCTTGCATCCATGATGCCGCTCACAGCACAAAACCAATCCGAAGGATATCTTGGATTACCGGGTGACAACCTCAACCTTTATGCAGTGATGAATCTGTTTCAGGAATCTGAAACACTCGAAAGCTTCGAAAGAGGTTTAAATGACCCTGAAAACATGATCAACAACCTTGATCTGAACAACAACAACCTGATTGACTATATCATGGTTTTAGACTTTGCTGAAGGCGACCTGCACAATATAGTTCTCCGTGTAGCACTGAATGAGAAAGAGTTTCAGGATGTTGCTGTGTTTACAGTTCAGAAATTCAGCGATGGTTCTGTTCAGATTCAGCTCATTGGCGACGAAGCCTTATACGGACAAAACTACATTATTGAACCCAACTATGAGGAAACACCAAACCCAGGCTATACAGGAGGAAAATCCACCACTACAGAAGTTGTGACCCAAACAAAAATTGTGCGTACTACCTACTACGAAGTGGCAACCTGGCCGGTTATTGTTTTTGTTACCGCTCCTACATATGTTGTCTGGCGCTCATCCTGGGGCTGGGGATATTATCCCGACTACTGGCATCCCTGGACACCACACTACTACCATTATTACTATGGCTACCACTCGGGATGGCATCATCACTACCACGCTTATTATCGTCCCTGGAGGCATTATCGGTGCGACAGATACCATTCAACATACTATGTCCATCAACGACATTACTCCCCTGCAGTTGTTGTCAATATCAACACCGGAATTTACCGTAACACCTACAGCCGCCCCGAACAGAAGAAAGAAGGAGAAACTTATTATGCTCATCGTATCTCAAGGGGTGATAACCTTCCCGGAAAGTCACGTGCAGGCAGCAGAGCAAATAACGATCCCCGTGTCGATGATATAAAACAGCCAAACAGCAGGGCTGTCGGGAAGCCTGCCGATGCCGGAAAACCTGGCGAGTCAAAATCCCGTGAAGTACTGGAATATTCAAGACCAAAAAAGGATCAGACTCAAAAGCGTGACAATGTCTCGACACGAAAAGAGGCAAAGCACAACGACAGAAGCGACAGGAGTAAACCGACAGAGGCGAAGCCATCAGGACAATCAAGAGCAAAGGATTCTGATCGGGCAAGTGGACAGGAACAATCAGTTCGCCCGGTAAAAAACGACAATAAGCCGGCAAAGAGCGGCACAGTAAACAAACCGGCTGACCGCAATAAACAAACGGTGAAGGAATCTCCTAAACCGCGAAATTCAGTAAACAAGTCAGAAGAGCCGAAAAAACGAAGCAGTCAGCAGACAGGCACTGCCAGAAAAGACAACAGGAATTCATCTGCTATTGCGAAGGAATCAAAAAAGACTGACCCAGCCAAATTGTCCACAAAAGCCGGAAGCGAACCCTCAAAAAAATCCGCCAACTCAGGTTCTTCAGCAAGATAATAATGCTACTTAAAGTACAGTCGGACGAGCGCAAGGCTAATCAACGAGCCTTGCGCTTTTTTTTAGGTGAAGTCCACATGGTTTGTATTGTTTACACTGCTGTAGCATTTAAGTATGACCGCTGAAAATAATCACATTCGGTGAAGAGTAAAATGAAAGAATTTCTACCTTCGCCGGATTAATCCCAAAAACTGATATGTTATGACCGAAATGATCAAACGATCGCTGCGCGAGTCGAAGACCGCCCGATGGATTGCACTTGGACTTGTGTCGTTATCCATGTTTTTTGCCTACTTTTTTATTGATGTAGCCGCACCGCTTCAGAGCCTCCTCGAGCGCAACCATGGCTGGTCGCCCGAAACTTTCGGTATGCTGGGCGGGTCGGAGTTTTTCCTGAATGTCTTTGCATTTTTTCTGATCCTCTCCGGTATCATTCTCGACAAGATGGGTATCCGATTTACCATTATCACAGCTGGCCTTGCCATGGTAATTGGCGGATCGATAAAATATTACGCACTCACGGAGGGTTTTGCCGGTACCGGTTTGGCAAGTTGGCTTGATACTTTCTGGACAGCTGTCCCCTCTTCGGCAAAACTGGCTTTCTTTGGTTTTGCCATTTTCGGTATAGGTGTGGAAATGGCCGGAATAACAGTTTCAAAAACCATTGTTAAGTGGTTTAAGGGCCGTGAACTAGCATTTGCCATGGGACTCGAAATGGCAATTGCACGTCTGGGTGTTTTCGCCGTGTTCCGCCTTTCGCCCATTTTTGCTGAAAATGGAGGTGCCGTTAACTCAATCTTTTGGGGAGTAACATTTCTGGTAGTCGGTTTTTTAACCTTCTTCATCTACACCTTTATGGATGCCCGACTGGATAAGGAAACCGGCGAAACAGCAGGCAGCGAATCTGAGGAGTCTTTCAGGGTGAGCGACCTTTGGCTTATCCTGAAAAATCCTGGCTTTCTGGCAATTGCAGGACTTTGTGTTTTGTTTTACTCAGCTATATTCCCCTTCCAGAAATTTGCCACTGACATGCTCTCTTCAAAACTCGACATCAGCATTAAAGATGCCGCTGCCATGTTTTCCTTCTTCCCGATTGGCGCCATGGTTCTCACCCCATTTATAGGAGCTTTCCTCGACAGAAAAGGGCTTGGCGCAACCATGATGCTTTACGGAGCCATCCTGCTCACCGTTTCGCACCTGATTTTTGCCCTTGTACCCGCCGAAAGTTTCACTCCTTTGGTTGCCTATGCAACTATCGTGATTCTCGGATTGGCCTTCTCACTGGTGCCGGCATCCATGTGGCCCTCTATTCCCAAAATTGTTGAAGAACGTTTTCTGGGTTCAGCCTATGGACTCACTTTCTGGATACAAAACATAGGATTACTTGCCGTTCCCATTCTTATCGGATGGGCCATTACAGCTGCCAACCCTGGCGTAGCCGAAGCCATTGCCGCAGGTGACACTCAGGCAAAATATGACTACACTGTTCCTGAACTTATCTTCGCCGGTTTTGGTGTGCTTGCCATGATCCTTTCACTGGTTCTAAAGTATGTTGATAAACAAAAAGGATTTGGACTAGATCTGCCAAACAAGAAATAGTTCAAAGCCGGCAGAACACTTGTTCATCCAAATTGACCAAACAATTCAGCGTTAAAAATCAGCATATATGAAAGCTGGTTTTTAACGCTGAAATGTTTAAGGACTAAAATGGAACTTAATCTATAGGTTCGCGAACCATTGAACCAGTTTCTCTGTTCCTTCCCATATCATCGGACATGCATCACGAATATAATCCTCTGTTAACTTCTGTTCTCGATAGGAATGCTCCAGCACTTCCAATGCATGGCGACCATCGAAATCAACATATGCCAATCTGGCTAATAGCTCCTCAGGCTGGTGTCCAAAATCAATTCCGGGAAGCAATGCCACACCTGTTTCCTCCAGTATTCTTTCACACAACTCAACAGATGTAAATATGCCTTTGGCTGAAAGTTTTTCACGATAGTAACCAAAATCAGGATACAAGTAAAATCCTCCGGCAGGCATGGGAACACTAATAAACTGCCCTTCCAGCTTTAGTCTGATGATTTTGGCCAGATAGCGTAGTATTCGTCTGGAATTCTCCAGGTAAACATCGATGAAGTTTCCACCCTCAAAAGCTGTTACTGCGGCAAATTGAATTGGAGCAGAAGTTGAAGTATATGTTTCGCTTGCAACAATCGTCATTGCATCCCTGAGCCAATGCAGTTCATGCGGAAAACTAAAAGATCCCAGCCTCCATCCTCCTGCTCCGCACCATTTGCTCAACCCACTGCTGATTATAGTTCCTTCAGGATAAAAACGTGCTATGGAAACGTGCTGACCCTGATGGTGAATCATACCGTAAATCTCATCACTGACAAGAACCACCTGAAATTTTCTTGCAACAGATGCCAGTTCTTTCAGCTTGTCAAGCGGATAGGTGCATCCTGTAGGGTTTGAAGGATAATTCAAAATCACAACTCTGGGCCTGTTTGGATCAGTGCGGCATATCATCTCCAGCTTTTCAGCACTTAACCTATACCCATCCGCAGCCTGCGTATTTACCCATTGCACATGTCGCCCAATAATTCGCGCCTGAGGAAAATATGAAACCCAAGAAGGAGTCGGAATGATAAGGTCTCCATAATAAACCATCTGCAGAATGAAAATCAATTCCTTAGATCCCGGGCCAATGAGAATATCTTCAGGACGTGTGTCAACCTTCTGATTACGCTTGTTGAAACCAGAAATAGCCTCGCGAAGCTGCAACAAACCTTTTACAGGCAGATAATCCTTTTCATGGGCGTGGATTCTTAAAGATTCTACTACAGGCTCAGGCACCGGAAAAGGTGATTGCCCCAGACCAAATCTGAAAATCTTCCGTCCCTGACTGATTAATTGTCGGCTTCGCTCATTAATTGCCAGGGTACTCGATTGATTTAAACCCCGGACATTCAAATTCAAATTGACCGGCAACTGATTTCGTATGGATCGTCTCATAAAAACAAATTTGACCGTAAATATAGCCAATCTGCAGCTTATCCCCAAACACTAAATATTGAATCACTTACTTATTATGTTTATAATCAGACACATGAGACCAATAATTATAATAACACATAAAAAATCGTGCATTTTCATTACTTTTACCGGCTTAAATCTATTAGTCATTCACTAACCTTATACCCGGAGGAAAAACCATGAGTACATCAATTCTTGAACTGGAACCAAACAACCTGTGGAAGAACTTTCACAGCCTCACCCAAATACCAAGGCCATCAAAAAAAGAAGCCAGAATCATTGCCTTTATGAAGGAATTTGGCGAGAAGCTGGAACTGGAAACCGTTGTCGACGAAGTAGGTAACGTGATTATCCGCAAACCTGCCACTCCGGGATTCGAAGACCGCATGGGCGTTATCCTGCAGGCGCACCTGGATATGGTTCCGCAACAAAATGAAGGAACAGGACACGATTTTGAAAAAGATCCTATCAACACTTTCATTGAAGATGGTTGGGTAAAGGCAAAAGGAACAACCCTTGGGTCGGACAATGGTATTGGTGTGGCCGCGGCTATGTCGGTGCTCGAAGCTAACGATCTGGAGCACGGGCCTGTAGAAGCTTTGTTCACTATTGACGAGGAAACCGGAATGACCGGTGCTTTTCAGCTGAAACCCGGCCTGCTGCACGGCGACATCCTGCTGAACATGGATTCGGAAGATGAAGGTGAACTGTATATTGGTTGTGCAGGAGGCATTGACACAACAGGTCTGTTTCATTATAAATCTGAACCCGTTCCGGCCGGACAGACAGCTTATAAAATAATTGTCAAAGGGCTGAAAGGCGGTCACTCAGGCCTCGATATTAACCTCAGCAGAGGAAACGCAAACAAAATCATCAACGCACTGATGAGTCTGGCAGCAACTAAATTCCAGCTCAGACTTTCTTCGATCAACGGTGGCAGCCTGCGCAACGCCATTCCGCGAGAAGCATTTGCGACTGTTGTGGTACCAGCTGAACACAAAACAAATTTTGAATTATACGTAAAAGAATTTGCCGCAATTGCTGTTGAACGCTTTAAGGACACTGACGGCGGCCTCGTAATTGACGCTGAAGCTGCAGAAATTCCCGAAATGGTGATTGATACCAAGACACAGGAATCATTGTTCGCGGCAATTGCCAAATATCCCAACGGAGTTATTGCCATGAGCAAGGACATGCCTGGTGTGGTCGAAACATCAACCAATCTGGCCATTGTAAAATCCGACGGAGAAAAAGTGACCATCGCCAGCCTTCAGCGCAGTTCGGTTGATCAAGACAAGATCAAACTTGCCGAAAACATACGTAAAGTCATCACATCTGCAGGTGGAGAGGCCAAATCTCATGGCGAATATCCGGGATGGAAACCAAATGTTCATTCACCGGTGCTACAAACCATGAAAGATGTGTACAATGCTAAATACGGCAAAGTTCCTGAAGTAAAAGTAATCCATGCCGGACTCGAATGCGGAATACTTGGTGCCGCCTATCCGAATTGGGACATGATCTCCTTCGGGCCAACCATCAGGCATCCCCACTCACCCGAAGAAAAAGTTGAAATCAGCACCGTGGGCCTGTTTTGGGATTATCTGGTGGAAACCCTGAAACATATTCCTTCTAAGTCCTGAACCAAATAATGCAGTTGCCCGGAATCAAGCATCCGGGCACTGTATAAATTAAACTAAAAACCATATAAAGAAAGCATAAGGTGTGATTTTTTACATTTTTTCCGAAAATGATTTGCCCGTTAAAAATAAATCTCTACCTTTGCACTCCCAAAATTAAGTCATCATACCATGAAGCGTACATATCAGCCATCGAACAGGAAACGTAAGAACAAACACGGTTTTAGGGAAAGAATGTCCTCAGCCAATGGCCGTAAAATATTGAAAGCCAGACGCGCAAGAGGCAGAAAAAGACTTACTGTTTCCGACGAGCTTTAGTACAGTTCATAATCGGGATATACCACAGGCAGGAGGCTCAAAAGGTCTTCTGCCTGTTTTTTTAAGCCCCTGAAAACTGCTTCTATTTCATTAATTCTTTAATTTCGCAACCAATCGACAACAGCCTGGAGATATTGAAATCATGGAAGATTTCCTATTAGTAGTATTCTGGATTATCGTTGCTTTTTACCTGCTCAGGCTTGGGTTACGCTTCTTCTTACCCCGGCTGATCAATCGTTTTGTCAGAAAAATGAGCGAGCGGATGGGTGGCACGCAACAAACCAAAAGCAAAAAAGAAGGAGAAATCAGCGTGAAGTACAATCCCGTTGAAACGCCACGGATTGACCCGGATGCAGGAGAATACGTCGATTTTGAAGAAATCAAGGACAACAATAAAAAAAAGTAACATGACCACCAACCAAACCCTGAACAAACTAGTGCCGTATCTGACAGCCATCCTGGTTTTCATTGCCATCACCTTTGCCTACATGCACCCAATGCTCGAAGGAAAGCGGCTGGATATGCACGACATTGACATGCACAAGGGTATGTCGAAAGAAATTGCCGATTTCAGGGAAGAGAACGGTGATGAGCCCTTGTGGACAAACTCAATGTTTGGCGGCATGCCTGCATGGCAAATCTCGGTAATCTACGACGGAAACCTCATCCGATACATCAGGAAAGTCATCACCCTTGGAATGAATTTCCCTGCAAATGCTGTATTTATTTATTTTTTAGGGTTTTACATTTTATTGCTTGTACTCAGGGTTGATCCCTGGCTGAGCATGGCAGGCGCTCTTGCCTTCGGCTTTTCCTCCTATTTCTTTATTATCCTTGGTGCCGGACACACCTCAAAAGCTTATGCGATAGGCTATATGGCGCCTGTCCTGGCAGGAATCATACTTGCCTATAGAGATAAATATTTCAAAGGCGGACTGCTCACAGCCATTGCACTGGCACTTCAACTCGAGGCCGGACACCTGCAGATCACCTATTACCTGATGCTGATTGTGCTTATACTTGGCCTGGTAATGCTGATTGATGCAATAAGATTCAAACAACTGCCCGGTTTTGGCAAGGCTACAGCTGTACTGCTTCTTTCCGCCCTGCTGGCCGTGATGACCCACGGTACAAACCTCTATGCCACGTGGGAATACGGAAAGGAATCCATGCGCGGCAAACCCGTGATTGAAAAAGATGTTACAGACCAGACAAAGGGGCTGGACAGAAGTTATATCACTCATTGGAGCTATGGCATTGGCGAAACCTGGTCGCTGCTGATTCCGAATACTAAAGGAGGAGCTTCACAAGTCATTGGGAAAAATCATTCAGCACTCGATAGAGCCGAAAGACCTTACCGTGAATTTATTGCGCAGCAAAATGCCTACTGGGGCGATCAGCCCGGAACCTCCGGGCCTGTTTATACAGGTGCAGTGATCGTGTTCCTCTTTGTTCTGGGTTTGTTTATTGTCAAAGGGAGATACAGATGGATATTGCTTGCCGCTACAGTGCTTTCCATCCTGCTGAGCTGGGGGAAAAATTATATGGTGTTTACTGATTTCTTCCTTGACTATGTTCCGGGATACGACAAGTTCAGGGCCGTCTCGATGATATTGGTCATTGCCGACCTCTGCATCCCGCTGCTGGCAGTATTGGCACTGAATGAATGGTATAAGCAGACCGACTTTTCGGCGAAATGGCGCAAATACTTCTTTATCGCCTATGGCCTCAGCGGTGGCATAGCACTACTTTTTTACCTGATGCCGGGCACTTTCTTCTCCTTCCTCAGTCAATACGAATGGGAGCAGTTCAACGAAATGAGAAGAAGCAACCCCGCCGACAGTGGCCAGATCGATCTTTTCCTTGCCCAACTGGAAACAGTTCGGATGCATATTTTTAAGACCGATGCTTTGCGTTCCTTTTTCTTCATCACCCTTGCTGCCGGGCTAATGTATCTGAAAGCCATCAATAAACTTGGAGCCCGCTGGCTTACGGCTGCACTCACGATCATCATTCTGGCCGATATGGTTCCTGTCGCGAGCCGCTACCTCAACAGTAACAACTTCATTCCTGCACGCAAGGCAGAAAATCCCTTCCAGCCTGCAACAGCCAACCTCGAAATACTCAAAGACATTGATCCATCCTACCGTGTTCTGGATATTTCAACAAGCACATTTAACGATGCCACAGCCTCCTATTTTCACCAATCTATTGGCGGATATCATGGTGCAAAACTTCAAAGGTATCAGGATGTGATCGAAATGCATCTTCAGCCCGAAATCGGAATGCTGATCGGAACCTTGCGCGACAATCCCAACCTTGGCGCCATCAACAGTACACTTGCCAGACTCGAAGTGCTCAACATGCTTAATACCCGCTATATAATCTTTAATCCGGCTTCGCCACCCATCACCAATATGAACAGTTTTGGTAATGCATGGACTGTGGACAACATTATGTGGGTGGACACGCCCAACAAAGAAATTGAATCGCTGCGCGACACCGACCTCATGACTTCTGCGGTTTTGCACCGCGAATTTGAGGAAATTCTTGCAGGTTTTACACCGGCAATGGACACCACAGCAAGAGTCAGCCTTGTTTCGTATCAGCCGAATCATCTGATTTACGAATCCATAACCAACATACCCAATCTGATTGTTTTCAGTGAAATCTGGTACACTAAAGGATGGAAAGCCTATATCGACGGACAGGAAGCACCGCTGATCCGTGCCAACTACCTGCTGAGGGCATTGCTGGTGCCGGCCGGAAACCATAGCATCGAAATGAAGTTTGAACCAAAAGTGTGGGCTGTAGGCGAAAAAGTATCATTTGCCGGTTCAGCAATACTCATTCTTCTGCTGATTGGACTTGCGGTACACGAAATCAAGCAGTGGAGGCTATAACAAAAGGCATGAAAAAGGTACTGATCATCACCTACTACTGGCCGCCTTCGGGTGGCGCAGGAGTGCAGCGATGGCTCAAGTTCGTGAAATATCTCAGAGAATTCGGGTGGGAGCCCATCGTTTATACGGCAGAGAACCCTGAAGTGCCGTATTTTGATAATTCCCTAATAAATGATATACCCTTTGGTGTAGAGGTTCTAAAAATACCTGTTTTAGAACCAAGTAGATTATATAGTTCCCTGACTGGAAAGAAAAACTCTAAAAAGATTCATCATGGTTTCCTTAGGGACAATAAACAAAGGAAGAGCTTTATTGAAGAAATTGCCATTTGGATAAGAGGAAACTTTTTCATACCAGACGCAAGAATGCTGTGGATTAACCCATCTTTTAAATATTTAAAAAAATATTTGATTGACAACAAGGTAGATGTTGTAGTATCTTCTGGCCCTCCACATTCTGTTCATTTAATTGCTTTAAAAATACAAAAAGAGGTTAATCTGCCTTGGATTGCTGATTTTAGGGATCCATGGACAGGCATTTACTATTACAATAAACTAAAAATTTCTTGGCTTACTAACAAAATACATAAGAAGCTTGAGCATAAATGTTTAAACAATGCTGATCAAATAATTACGGTAGGAGAAACAATGAAGAGGGACTTATCCCTAATAACTAATAATCCAATTGAAGTTATAACTAATGGCTTTGATCACAAAGATTATGAAGATGTAGAGAAGAAATATCCAAAGAATTTCAATTTAATGTACACTGGTATGTTTTTACCAGATCAGAATCCTCCTGAACTTTGGAGGGTTTTAAGCGAAATAGTCACTTCCAATGAAAGCTTCAAGAAGGCATTCAAAATGACATTTGTAGGTAAAATTGACAACAGCATTTTGAACGACATTGAAGCAAATGGATTAAATGAATTTGTTGAACTTAGGGATTCGGTGCCACATAACAGTCTTCCAATCATCCAGCAAGAATCATCGGTTCTACTTCTCTGTATAAATAGAATTGATAATGCCTCTTACATCCTGACAGGAAAGTTTTTTGAATATCTAGCTTCAGGAAAGAACATCTTGGCCATATGCCCAACTCAAAGTGACGTTGCTAAAATAATCAATGAGACTAACTCTGGAATTTCTATTGATTTTAATAACCCTGTTCAACTCAAATCAACAATTGAATTGTTGTACACTAAATATCTACAAAAGGACTATCCGATTATTAATGAATCCATTATGAAGTATTCCAGGATGGAATTGACTAAGAAACTCGTAAATATATTGAATAAATTTAGCTAAGTTTTACAAATTGAACAAATAATCATATTGAAAAGCAAAAATTAACAAACTGATTTAACTAAGAATATTCATTTTTTATTTAGATTCATTCCAAATTGTAAGTTTATACGAAAATTACTTGCAAACGCTTTCAAATTAACATATTTTTGTGACTAAACACAAAGTTATAGTGGAGTACACATTTAAACACTTACAATTATGAAACGTTCAAATGCTTTTGTTTTAGCAATTGTTATTCTACTTGTCAGTTTAACTGTTCAAGCCCAACAATTTGAAATTGAAATAAAGCCTGGGCCAGGGGATAATAAGGATGCCTACCTTAATCTGGTTAATTATTATGCGCAACCCTTTGTGCAATCAAACATTGCTTCAGCATGGACTCATTCAGGTGAAATTGGCAAAGGCCGAAGTTTTATTCAATTCGCCTTACCTCAGATTCCAGATAATGCTACCATTGTTTCTGCTAGTTTAAACTTGTATCATGACTATTCATCTGCACATATAGGACATTATGGTGATAATGCTGGTAAAATTGAGAAAATTATTGATAATTGGAGTCTTAACAATCTTAACTGGGACAATCAACCTGCAGTATCAGAAATAAACTCGGTTTTTCTTCCGGTATCAGATTCATCTAATCAAAATTACCAGGGAATTGATGTTTTAAACCTTATTCTTGATTCCTATACTAACTCCGAGGATAGCATAGGATTTAGATTAAGTCTAATAACTGAAGTAACTTACAGAAGTCTAGTTTTCGCAAGTGGCGATCATCCTGATGAAAGCATAAGGCCTTCATTGGTAATTATTTATGATACCTGTTCACAATTAAATAATGATTTCTCATATGAAATTAATGGGCTTCAGTGTCAGTTTACATACGATGATAATAGTGCAACATCTATCATTTGGAATTTTGGCAATGGTTACGGTTCATTCGTCCAGAATCCTTACTATGTTTATCCTGAAGAAGGAACCTATTTAGTTTGTATGCAAGCTACCAGTTCCTGTGATACTATTACAATTTGTAAAGAAATTAATGTTTGTCAAATTCCAATTGCAAATTTCTCTTACATCATCGAAGGTTTGAATGTAGTTTTTACAAACCTGACTGAGCCGGAAGGGAGTTCTTACTACTGGGAATTTGGTAACGATTTCTTTTCTATTGTAACTAATCCTGAATTCGAATATGAAAATTATGGTGAATACGAAGTATGTTTAACCTCTTTCAATCCATGCGGCGAATGGACATTCTATTGTGAAACTATTACAATAGCAGAATTATTAACCAAAAAAAGTAGTAATGAGGCTGAAAGTTTTATAATCTACCCCAATCCTTCAAAAGACTATATTAATATCGAACCAATTGGAGATTTGCCATATAGTATTTATATCTATAGTGCAAGCGGAGTACTTATAGATAGTTTTGATTCGAATCATGGAATAAACAGATACTCGATCTCAAATTATCCAACAGGCTATTATGTTGTAAAATTTGTCACTAATCAAGAAGCTACAATTAAGAAATTCCTTAAGCATTAATGGAATAGCAACTCTTAAATATTAATTGTGTAAGCTTGCTCCTTCTGAACGAAAAGTTTTCCATAGCAGAAGTATGGGATTGTTAATGGAGAAAATTCTTTGCATGAATAGTATAAAAATTGATTTACATCAATAATTGTGACAACTATAAGGAGCTTTATCTACTAATTTTTCAATATCCTGCTCACAAAATTCTTGATATCATATTCCTGATTGAACACCTTATGCAGTTCGGTGATCAAGGGATACTGTAAGCAAGCGCCTTCCTGCACCGACAACTGTTCACACAGCACATTTACTGCTATACGGCCCTCTAAAACTACTTTATCCGATATATTACTGGTAAAAAACCCTTTCCCGATCAGCAGGCCTAAAGTGCGGTTGCGGCTCAGGTCATTGAGGGCCGTAAGGGTGAAATCGCCAAAACCACAATAATGGAACATGGTTTCCTCTCTGCCCCCAAACCGGCTGATCAGAGAACGCATCTCATTAATGGCAAGCGTAAGTACCAGTGAGCGCAGGTTGGGCGAATCATAATGGGCATCAACAATACCTATGATGATGGCGTAAATATTTTTGAGGATACTTGCATACTCCACCCCACGAACATCAGTGCTGTAGTCGAGGTGGATGGTTGTATTGTCGAACAGTTCGTCAAAAACATCAAACAGGTCCTCGTTTTCTGAAGCAAGTGTAAAAGCGGTTGGTTGTCTGTTGATGATCTCCCGTGCAAACGAAGGACCTTTGAGTGTTGCCAAGGGGTTAGGCAAGATTTGCGCGAGGCAATCAGGTATGATGTCACGTTCGTTGCCAAATCCTTTGGCCAGATTCACCAGTATGGCTTCAGGGCTTAAATTCTCACGATTGTGGGTCAGATATTCCACTATAGTGACCGATGGAATGGCCAAAAAAACCATGTCGGCCGAACCCAATACCGATTTATCCTCTGTTGCCCTCAACAGCGGACTAAGCCGCACGGTTGGAAAATATTTCTCATTCACATGTTCGGCATTCACCGATTCGATCACATCCTTTTCAATGGATAAAAGAGTAATGAGATAATCCTCGTCCTGAGCGAGTATGTTTCCCAATGCGGTTGCAATGGCACCACTGCCGACAAACACTATGGAGGTTTTGTTTCTTTTGGTCATGTTGGCTGTTCTGTGCAGCGAAATTAGTTTTTTTCGGCACAACCAAAAAGCTGAAATCGATTCATAAGCCAAAGACGACAATCATGTGCTTGTTTATTACCTTTGCATGCAAAAGCGATCCATTGGGAATCATTCAGCGACAAACCATCACCGGCTCGGTTATTTCTTATCTCGGTGTACTACTGGGGTTTGTGACTACTGGTCTTATGTTACCTCATCTGTTCACCGAAGCCGAAAACGGTGTGATAAAGGTGCTGGTTGCCAATGCTGCACTGTTTGGTCAGCTTGGGACGATCGGTTTTACAGGGGTGATTTCGCGGATGTTCACCTATTTCCGCGACAAAAAGAGCAACCACCACGGTTTTATGCGCCTGACCATTCTGGTTTCACTCGCAGGCTCTCTGCTTACGGCGGTAGTATTTTATCTGCTCAGTGACTGGCTGATTTCGGGCAACAACGAGGCCGACAACCTTATGCTCAGCGAATTTATCCTGATGGTTATTCCGATGATTTTTGCCAATGTGTTTTTTCAGGCGTTTGATAATTTCTACAAGGTACTGTTCAACGCCGTAAAAGGTTCGCTTTACCGCGAAGTATATCAGCGTGTTTTTACACTCATGCTGATAATCGGCTATTTTTATTCGGAAATGAGCTTCTATCTGTTCATTGTACTTTATATTGCCGGTTATGCCCTGCCGACACTGATGCTGCTGGTGTCGCTCTACAGAGATGGTGAATTAAAATTCGCCTCCGATTCCGGTTTTATTACGCCTTCACTGCAAAAAGAAATGATCAGCGTCAGCCTGTTCAATGTATTGATCGGTTTCAGCAACATTGCCATACTGAATATAGACAGCCTGATGATCAACAAAATGGTCGGACTTGATGACACCGGCATTTACGGCATCACTTATTTCTTTGGCACGTTAGTAGTGATCCCATCCCGGATTCTGATGAAAATTTCTTCCACTTTCATTGCCGAATCATGGAAAACAGGCAATCTGGAACAAATCAAAGACATCTATTACCGCACAAGCATTAACCAGTTTGTTATTGGGTTACTGATTTTCATAGGATTATGGGGCAACCTGCACAACATTTATCACCTGCTTCCCGAAAGCTATGCTGCCGGAGGCTGGGTTATCGTGCTGATTGCCCTCACCAACCTGCTCGAAATGCTGGGTGGAGCAAGTGCCGTGATCATTTCGGTTTCGCCACGCTATAAAGTACTCAGCTATATGATGGTGATGCTCTTTGTGCTTATTGTGTGCACCAATCTGATATTGATACCAATCTGGGGAATTACCGGTGCTGCGCTGGCATCGCTGGTTTCATACGCGGTTTATGTACTGGTCCGCTTTTTGTATCTCTACAGAACACATCATTTTCAGCCTTTTTCATCCGGTCACATCAAAGTTGTAGCAATTGGTCTTGTTGCTTTCGGGGCACAATACTTCATGCCGGAATTTGACAATTTCATTATTGATATAATCGTGCGCAGCCTGATCATGGTGGTAATTTTTTCAGCTCTTAGTTATGGTCTAAAAGTTTCTGAGGAAGTTACTAAAGGAGGCGATTGGTTGCTTTACAAAGCCGGCATCAGAAAACAATGAAAACAAAAAAGATTTGGATGGTTGATCCGGGTTATTCGAGTTTTGTGCGAAAAGACTACGAAATCCTGAGAAAACGTTTTAGTGTCCGGCAATTTCATTATCAATCCACCAAAAACCCAATTGGATTTGCCATTCAGATGACAAAAACCATGTTCGCATCCCTTAGATTTGCCACCCGATCTGATTTGGTTTTTATTTGGTTCGCCGACTACCACTCACTTTTTCCGGCCCTTATTGGCAGATTAACCGGGAGGAAAGTAGTTGTGGTCACGGGTGGATTTGATGCGGTTGCCATCCCGCAACTGTCATATGGCGTCTTTGTTCGGAAAAATTTCCGTTACTGGTGCGCAGCGTCCACATACAGGTTCGCCAACCTGATCCTGCCTGTTGACGGCAGTCTGGCAGCGGGGTTTAACCACTATGCAGGCAGTGGTGGTATTGCTTTGCCGGTTGGCGTCAGGCAATATGTGCCCGGGATAAGGGGCCGCATCGAAGTGTTGCCAACCGGCTATGATCCGGCCATATGGAAAAGAGATACAACTGTTGACAGAAAACCATCGGTCCTGACAGTTGCTTATGTGAGCAAGGAACAGACATTCAGACTTAAAGGGTTTGACCTGCTGATTGAAACCGCCCGTTTGCTGCCGGATACAATTTTTACACTTGCCGGAATATCGCCAGAAATGCAGAATAAATACCGGGATAACCTACCTTCCAATGTCAGGTTACTTGGGCCTATTGCCTACCATGATCTGCCGGCCTTATACAGCAATCATCAGGTTTATGCACAGCTTTCGCTCAGCGAAGGACTGCCCAACAGCCTGTGCGAGGCCATGCTGTGCGAATGTGTTCCTGTTGGCAGTCAGGTGAATGGTATTCCGGCGGCTATCGGCAACACCGGATATCTGCTGCAAAAACACGATGCCGCCGAGGCGGCTATTCTCATAACGAAAGCACTTATTTCAGGAGATGAGCCTGGCAAAGCTGCTCGTGCACATATCATGCGAAATTTTCCGGAAAAGCGTCGCGAAGTAAGATTGACTGAACTCCTGAACGAAATACTCTGAAGGTATCGTTAACTTGTTTGCTGTTTATTTCTTCTTTTCTTATGAAGTGATGGACTTAATTCTTCGTCCAAATCTGGCCTGCTTGATACTGGCATTTAACTCAAATCCGATAAGTAGTATCAATGCATTGAAATACAACCACATTAAAAAAATGATCAGGGTTCCGATGGAACCATACAAAGCATTATACTGAGCAAAGTTTGAAACATAATAATTGAATGCAAGCGTTCCGAGCAGTAACAAAACAGTAGCCAGTGAGGAACCGGGACTGAAAAATCTGTAGGTTCGTCGCTGAGCCGGAGCGTAGTAATACAGGAATGAAACACTTAAGAAAGTAAGTGCAAGTATGATAACCCATTGTAAAATCTGAAGCAGTATAACCGTAAAATCCGACTGTAGCCATTCGTTAAGCTGCATCCACTGAATCAGCACACCACCCATTGTGATCAGCACAATGCTCAGCACCACGAGTATCGAGAGTACCAGCATCAGAAAGATTGCCACAAGGCGCTGCTGCAGCCAGGTTTTGGTTTCAATATCATGCCAGGTGCTGTTAAAACCTTCAATAATTGAATTAATTCCATTTGTACTGAATATGAAGGTCAGTATAAAACTCACCGAAAGCAATCCGGTGTTTTGCCGTGTAATGATATCGAAAATGGTGGATTCAACAGCTTCAAATGTTTGGGGAGGAATAATCTCTTCGAACAAGCCAAATAATGATGCCTGAAAATTATCAATAGGTATATAAGGTATCAATGTGAAGATGAACAATATAAAAGGAAAGATGGCCAGAAAAAAGTTAAAAGCAACTGCTGCTGCTCTGACGGTTATTGCTCCTTCGAAAATGCCTTTGAGAAAAAATACAAGAACATCATACAAAGGAATTCTGAAGAACCCCGGCAGTATGATCAGGCGCAACAAGGCGATGAGTCTGTTTCGTCCGGTAATGTATGACCGGAGGTATTTTCTGGGTATTCTGTTCAACGTAAACATTTAGATCAATGCCCTCAGGCTCATATCAAGACTTCTGACATGGTGCGTCAATGCCCCTACCGAAATGAAATCAACTCCGGTCAGTGCATAATCCCTCAGCGTTTGCTCAGTAATGCCGCCGGAGGCCTCTGTTTCAAACCGATGATTTACGATATCTACTGCTTTGCGCATTTCGGTAACAGAAAAATTATCAAACATCACCCGCTGAAAACCACCACAATTCAATGCCTCCTGCAGTTCATCCATATTGCGAACTTCTATTTCCACCTGCAATTTACGGCCGGTTCGCTCAAGATACTGTTGGGTCTGCTTCAGCACCTTTGTCACTCCTCCGGCAACATCCACATGGTTGTTCTTAATCAAAATCATATCAAAAAGCCCGAAACGATGATTGTATCCGCCTCCAATCCTCACGGCCATCTTTTCAAAAACCCTCATGTTTGGAGTAGTTTTCCGGGTATCCAGCAGTTTAACCGGTAAGTCGCTGACCAAACTCCACAACGCATAAGTGCGCGTTGCAATGCCACTCATCCTTTGCAGATAGTTCAGCACTAATCGTTCGGCTGTGAGAATCGACCTGAACGGCCCACTCACCTCAAATGCCTGATCGCCCGGAAGAATATGGGTTCCATCAGCAAGCAGAGGCTTAAACTCAATATTTTCATCGATTAAATTAAATACCATAGGAGCCACTCGCATGCCCGCCAGAACTCCTTGCTCCTTGCAGAGCAGGACTGCTTTGCCTTTTGTACCTTCAGGTATGGAAGCGAGTGTAGTATGATCGCCCTCACCAACATCCTCATTTATGGCCAGTGATATTAATTCCCTGGCAGTAGAAATTTTAACGTTCATTCTTTGTCAGACTTAAATAGTGTATGGCTGTTTGTTTGCTTTGGCCGTCAAACATGATGTAAACCCTGAAAGTTTCGGTTTTGCAGTTCAAAAACCCGATTAAAAAGACAGAGTTTCCGGTCTTTCCTTCCTGACGTAATTCGTAAGACAGGGGTTCGTTGACCAAAAACCAATCTCTCAAAATCATCTGAGCCTGATTTCGGCTAAACTTTCCTTTGTGTGAACTGATATCCAGCTCAATGGTTTCCATAAACATGGCTGCCAAAGCTTTTGAATCACCTTTGAGTAATGCCTGTCCGATGTCGTTCACGCTTCTTTCCAAATCCTGAGCCGGTAAAGACTGCATGACCAAGCCGCAGATTGAAACACACATAAAAATGATCAAACGGGACACAGACTAGTATTTTGGTGTTCAAAATTACGTTAAAAAAACATCCGGAGCAATCAGTCAGACAGATGCTGAAGCGAATTAAGCCACAACAAAAATCATTCCCTGATTGAAACGAAAAATATAAAATGTGCCTTAACCACAGACACAGCTTGCATATCACAACTAATCTGTTCGTCTCGGTTTAATAAAAAATGACAGCGATGTGATAATCCCAATGCTTCAAATCTTATCTTCGTACACTGAAATGCACAGGAAAGATTTCTGAAACAACAATCATTTTTAATTGATATTGCCTGATATGAAGACAATTGCTACTAATACATTTCTTCTGATACTTATTGTATTGCTTGGATTCTCATGTCATGAACAACCTGAGAAGACAGAAACAGACAAGTTTGAGCAGGAATTGCAAAACTTCAACCAAACCATGGGCGAGTTAGGGCAAACGATGGATATGATGGATGCTATGCAACAAGAGGTTGACATGGTTGAGCAACAAAGATCAGAGGGACAGATTTCGGATGAACAGGCAGATAAACTGCTCAACGAAATCAAGCAAACCTATGGAAGGGCAATTGCACGACGCTCGAAAAGCAACCCTGCCAGCGGTTTACCTGCATGGGCCAGAGAACTTGGACTGACTGAACCTGCAGGCCTGATGCTTGACCCAGATTACAGCCAGATGACTTCTGCCGACAATCCATCAGAAGGCTTCAACTCCATAATGCTTGTGTACAGTGGTTCGTATCAAACTGCGATGGCAGAGGCTGAACGTATTGCCAAAGCAGCCGGAATCCCGATCAGCAAGGATTATGAACAAGCAATAGAACTCTCGCAAACCTACAGCAGCACTCCTATTAAAGGTATAGCCTATATGAATTTCGACCCATTTATCTCGGATAATGATGTAAATATCTCCATCACCGTTGATGAGGAAGGCATGCTTACCATAAGTGCAGTTGATATCAGGCAGATGAAACGACAGGTTAGCCGGGGTGATCAAGAGATTGAAAACAGTGAATTTCCATGACCGACATCATCATCACAGGAGCCGGAAAGGGCATAGGGTTTGAACTGGTAAAACTTTTCATAGGTTTAGAAAACTATCGTGTCGTAGGGCTTTCGAGAAATATAGACCAGCTGAATGGCCTGAAGTCAACAAACCTGATCTCTGTTTCCGTTGACCTTGCTTCGTCCGGTGCAACTGAATCCATCAGAAAACTGATTGATCTTCATGACCTGAAACCCGGGATCCTGATCAACAATGCAGGCCTGCTGATCAATAAACCTATGAAACAAATGCAGCCGGAAGACTTCGACAATGTCTTTACCACAAATGTCAAGGCACCTTTCTTTTTTATACAACAATTACTTCCCTATTTTGCTCCCAATGCCCACATTGTCAATATTGGCAGTATGGGCGGGGTTCAGGGCAGCGCAAAATTTTCCGGGCTCAGTCTCTACAGCGCCAGCAAAGGTGCATTGGCCGTACTAACCGAATGCCTTGCCGAAGAACTCAAAGGAACCGGAATAGCAGTGAATTGTCTGGCACTTGGTGCAGCACAAACCGAAATGCTCGGACAGGCATTTCCCGGTTACAAAGCTCCCGTCACTGCAAATGAAATGGCAGAATTTATCGCTGAATTCGCACTGAGCGGCCACCGCTATTTCAACGGAAAAATTCTGCCTGTTTCCCTTTCTACACCCTGAGGATCCTATTTCTGCATCTAGCTGCGAATTACGTATCTTTGTAAATATTTTCATATTCATGTCATCTCCAACTGAAGTTATCACGCATCCGGGTATTGTACTTACCATCGAAAACGATGTTGCCAGGGTGATGATCCAATCCGTGGCTGCCTGCGGAAGTTGTACAGCAAAAGGTTCATGCAGCATGGCCGAAATGGAAGAAAAAATCATCGATATCCCAGTCAGCGAATCCGACAATTATAAAAAAGGTGATGCCGTCATAATTTCCATGAAACCCTCCTCAGGCCGATTGGCTGTTTTTCTGGGTTATTTCCTTCCCTTCCTTCTTGTCGTTACTGTTTTAATTGTTTCCTTATCAGCAGGACTGGAACAAGGGTTGGCCGGACTTTTCTCATTACTCATCCTTGGTCCATACTACCTGACACTGTTCTGGCTGCGGCATAAAGTCAGCAGGAATTTCACATTTCATATGCATCCAAACCCTTCATTTATACATTAATCTCATGAACAAAAATGCTATTCTGCTGACGCTGTCAGTGCTGGTGGGCTTCTCTTTCTTGCAAGCCCAGCAAAAGGAAGCTGCCTCGCCATCGGTTGAGCGGGTCATTAAAGCAACTTATTTTGATGTTACCCCACCCTTGCGCGACATACAGCCCATCTTGCCCGGTGAACGGAAACGTGCCTGGAAAAACGATCTCATTGACAATAAATCTATCGAAAATCCACCAATAAACATGAACGTACCGGAAAACACGCAAGTTGTTGATGGTGCAGTTCAGGAGAATTATCTGGTCAATGATGATTACTGGCCGATGTATAATTTTCTCGGTCTGGGCAACGTGAATGGTGTGTTTCCCCCCGACACAGACGGCGATGTGGGCTTAAACCACTATTTTCTGATGATCAACTCTTCGTTTGCAATATACGATAAAGCAGGCATTCAGCTTTATGGACCAGCTGACAACAGTACTCTGTGGGATGGTTTTCCGGGCCCCTGGTCAGGCACCAACGATGGCGACCCTATCGTGTTGTATGATGAACTTGCCGACAGATGGTTTGCCAGTCAGTTTGCCGTAAACACCTCTAACGGAACCTTTTGGGAACTTGTGGCTGTTTCTCAATCTCCTGATCCGACAGGTGCATATTATCGCTATGCCTTTGAACTGCCATATTTTAATGACTATCCGAAATTTGGCGTATGGCCCAATGCCTATCTTGGAACGTTCAATTACTTCAACCCCGGAAGCATGACCTACAGAGGTGCAGGTGCTGTGGCACTCGACCGCGAAGCTATGCTGGCCGGAGACCCTGAAGCAGAAATGATCCTCTTTGGCATTAACTCTTCAAAATATACTATTCTTCCAGCTGATTTCGATGGCACCCCTCCTCCTGCCAATGAGCCCGCCTATTTTGCACATATCAATACACAAGGCAACAAACAACTGGAAGTTTACAAAGCAATCATTAACTGGAATAACCCGGCATCATCAACCTACTCTCTTGCCAACAGCCTTGTTGTTGAATCGTTCAATGCAAGTGTCGGAACAATTCCGCAGCCCAATACCACTCAGCGTCTTTCGTCAATTGGAGGCCCTTTGATGTTCCGGCTGCAATACAGAAATTTTGGATCACACCAGACCCTGGTTGCTAACCATACTGTTAGTGTGAGTGCCCGTGCAGCAGTAAGATGGTATGAACTAAGGAAAACCGGAGCCAACTGGTCTGTTTACCAGCAAGGCACTTACGCGCCTGACAATGACCACCGCTGGATGGGCAGCATTGCAATGAATGCCAATGGAAATATTGCATTGGGATATTCAGTATCAGGCACAAACACATTCCCAAGCATCAGATACACTGGACGAACTGCCAATGCCCCGCTGGGAACAATGAATATCCCCGAAACAGTTATTGTGAACGGATTGTATTCTCAAACCAATGTTGACCGATGGGGCGACTACAGTGCAATGTCAGTTGACCCTTCAGACGACTCAACATTTTGGTACACACAAATGTACAGATTAGCTTCCAACTGGCGTACAAGAATTGCTTCCTTCAATCTGGCTCCCGGCGCTGAACCTACAATCAGCGCAGGACCAGATGGTTATATGTGCAGAACAACCACTACTTACACTACGCTGGGAAGTGGAACTGGATTGGAAACAGTTTTATGGACCACATCCGGAGATGGCATCATACTGAATAACGACAGATTGCAGACGCTTTACGCTCCGGGCCCTACAGACCGAAGCAGTGGATCTGTCACCCTTTCATTAAGCGGCACAGGATGGAACGGCACAGTGGTTTCCGATGAATTTACCCTCTTTATCAATGACCTTCCTCAGGTTTTTGCCGGAAACGACACATTGGTATGCTCAGATGAATCTATTGAACTTGTCGGGCAAGCAACGTATTTTGATACTGCCGGATGGGTGAGTTCTGGAGATGGCGTATTCGACGACCCAACATTACTGAATGCAACCTATACACCAGGTGTGCAGGATATCGCCAATGGCTCAGTTACATTAACTCTAACAGTGGTTGCATCTGAAGTCTGTACCGGAGAAGCCAGCGATGCGCTCGTTCTCACTGTTGATGACTGTACATTCCTGGATGAACAAAAAAATCAAAGCCACTTGAGGATTGCCCCTAATCCTTCAAATGGCCGGTTTGTGCTTGAAATGAACGCTGAAGGCCAAAACAGGATCAACTGGCAACTCAAAGATGTCGCAGGTAAAACAACGAAAAAAGGCGTTTTGAAACCTGCTGCTTTTGGCTTGTTAAGCCACTCATTCGACTTCAGTGAACTGCCATCAGGCACTTATTATTTTGAGGTCAGGATAAACAATCAGGTCTTCACCGAAACACTTATTATCCAATAGACTGATAATGTAATTGTTGTGATGCTCTTTAAAAATTGTCTAAATAGTTGAATACGAGCTAATTTAGAATAGTTCTAAAGTAATCCGGAATAACACTGATTATCAGTTTGTTTCGGATTTTTTCTTATAAAAACATTAGATTAAAATTAATGCATCATGCTATTTTACAATTCATTACAAGCAGATAGCAGCAATCGGTCTAATTAGATCGCAGTTTCGTCATTATCGTAATTTTGTGTGCTGTTTTCCTGTGAACAGAAAACGATGGCCAGAAGCCACGGTGATGCACCGGAAAGCAGGATGTTCTCTGAGTATAAATCTTAAATACGATACACGTGAACGAAGTTTTGATTTATTCTTTGCTTTCTCTTGCGCTGATAGGCACGGTGCTGGCCGTGATCTTGTTTTTTGTCGCCCAAAAGTTTAAAGTGATTGAAGATCCCCGGATTGACCTTGTTGACGAGGTGCTTCCAAAAGCCAATTGCGGTGGTTGCGGTTACCCGGGTTGCCGCAATTTTGCCGAAGTAAGTGTGTCCTCTGCCGATCAGAAGCAGAGTCTCGAAGGTCTGAACTGCCCTGTTGGCGGAAATGATGTCATGAAACAGCTGGCATCCATTCTGGGACTTGAAGTTGCCGAGCAAGAACCTATGATTGCAGTTGTCCGTTGCAACGGTTCAAAAGCCAATTCGCCGGCCAAGATACAATATGACGGTCCGGCAAGTTGTGCGTTTGCTCATAACCTGTATGCCGGCGAAGGCGGGTGCCAGTTTGGGTGCCTCGGACTTGGCGACTGTGTGGCTGCATGCGACTTTGATGCCATACACATGAATCCTGAAACCGGATTGCCTGTGGTCAACGATAAATGCGTTGCATGTGGTGCCTGCGTCAAAGCCTGTCCTCGCGGAATTATTGAATTACGAAACCGCAATAAGAAAGACCGCAGGATATATGTCTGCTGCGTAAACAAGGAAAAAGGCGGTCCGGCAAAGAAGAACTGCTCTGTGGCATGCATTGGCTGTTCAAAATGCTTTCAGGTTTGTCCCTACGAAGCCATCACTATGGCTGATAATCTGGCTTATATCGACTACGAAAAATGCAAACTGTGCCGTAAATGTGTCGAGGTATGCCCAACAAATGCCATTCACGAACTCAATTTCCCCCCACGCAAACCAAAAGCTGAAACCGTTGCCGACCCTGCAGGAGATGCTCCGGTTATAGCTGAACCCAAACCTCGTCCGGCGCGAAAACCCGCCACCGAATCAAATGACACACAAGCATAAAACAAACCGCATGAAATCATTGATGACATTCACAATGGGTGGCGTTCACCCCGAGGAGAACAAATTCTCGGAACATGCTGCTATTGTAACCCTGCCGCTTCCTAAACAAGCCATCATACCACTGGGGCAAAATCTGGGTGCACCACCCAAGCCACTCGTAAAAAAAGGAGATGAAGTAAAAACAGGACAACTCATTGCCAAAGGCGAAGCCTTCATCTCAGCCAACCTTCATTCGCCTGTTGCCGGAAAAGTAGCCAGGCTTGACGAATCAGTGGATTCGAGTGGCTACAGAAGAATGGCGATCCACATTGATGTTACAGGTGATGAATGGGACGAAAACATTGATACTTCCCCCGATGTGGTACGCGAAATAACACTTGGAAAACAGGAAATCATTCAGCGCATCAAGGATTGTGGCATCGTGGGTTTAGGAGGGGCTACCTTCCCTACCCATGTGAAACTAATGATCCCTGACGGCAAGAAAGCAGAGTTTCTGATTATAAACGGAGTGGAATGCGAACCTTACCTGACATCAGACCACAGGTTGATGCTCGAGAAAGGCGAAGAAATGCTTATAGGGATCAAGATATTGATGAAAGCCCTCGAAGTGGACACTGCTATCATCGGCATCGAGAATAACAAACCCGATGCAATCAAGCACCTGAATGAATTGTGCATCCGTTATCAGGGTATCAGAGTGCAGCCACTGAAGGTGAAATACCCACAGGGTGGCGAAAAACAACTGATCAAAGCAACAGTCAACCGTGAAGTACCATCAGGCAAACTACCTCTGGAAGTCGGATGCGTGGTGAGCAATGTTGGCACTGCATTCGCTGTTTATGAGGCCGTTCAAAAAAACAAACCTCTTGTTGAAAGAGTTGTCACAGTTACCGGCAAGTCGGTCAGAAAACCATCAAACTTCCTGGTTCGTATCGGAACACCTGTCGCTGAACTTATTCAGGCAGCAGAAGGGTTGCCGGAAAACACGGGCAAAGTTATCAATGGCGGGCCGATGATGGGAAAAGCACTCACAACAATCGATGTACCTGTTACAAAGGGTTCCTCCGGAATTCTGGTCATGAATAAAGAAGAAAGCAACAGGCAACGTCCAAACCCATGTGTCAGATGTTCAAAATGCACAGAAGTCTGCCCGATGGGGCTTGAGCCTTATTTGTTGGCTAAGCTGGCTAAACTGGCTCTTTATGAAAAAGCCGAAAAGGAAATGGTGATGGATTGCATTGAATGTGGATCTTGTCAGTTCACCTGTCCCTCGCAGCTCCCGCTCCTCGATTTCCTTCGATTGGGCAAACAACGTGTCGGTCACTTAATCAGAACCCGTAAATAGGAGAGTCAATATAATGAATATGTTCACAATATCAGGTTCTCCGCACGTCCACGGAGATGAGAATGTAAAAAAAATCATGTACACAGTGGTGTACGCGATGATTCCGGCCATGTTGGTTTCGGTGTATTTCTTCGGATTGGATGCCATCAGGGTGTTGCTCGTGAGCGTGCTTTCATGCCTTTTCTTCGAATGGGCCATTCAGAAATATATCATTAAAGGACCTCTTACCATAAACGACGGATCGGCTGTGGTGGCTGGTATTCTGCTCGCGTTCAACATACCCGCGAACATACCTTGGTGGATTATCGTCATAGGCGCATTGGTCACCATTGGTGTTGCAAAAATGTCGTTCGGCGGACTGGGCAAAAACCCTTTCAATCCTGCACTGGTTGGCCGTGTGTTTATGTTGATCTCTTTCCCGGTTCAAATGACCAGTTGGCCGATACCCAAACCAATACTCGAAGGTGGATTTATCACCGACGCTGTCACAGGCCCAACTGCTCTTGGATTGCTGAAGGAAGGTGTGGGTGCAGGCAAAACCATTGATCAGATCATGTCGGATCCTGAAATGCCGGCGTATATTGACCGACTGACAGGCAATATGACCGGTTCTTTGGGCGAGATGTCGGCCATCGCATTGATATTGGGAGGCATCTATATGGTGTGGCGCAAAGTAATCAACTGGCAGCTTCCTGTTTCAATTATCTTAACAGTCTTCGTTTTCGCAGGAATATTTCACCTTATCGACCCTCAACATTACATTGACCCAATGTTTCATCTGTTCACCGGTGGATTGATGCTCGGCGCTATCTATATGGCTACCGACATGGTAAGTTCGCCCATGAATATGAGCGGTAAAGTCCTGTATGGAGTTGGTATCGGATTGCTTACCATCATCATCAGGCTATGGGGTGCTTATCCCGAAGGCATCTCATTCGCCATACTGATCATGAATGCATTTGTGCCATTGATCAACAACAGCTTCAAGCCGAAACGATTCGGTCTGCTAACTAAAAAATAAGGGCAAACACAAAAAAACCATTATTATGGCAAGCAAAAGAGAATCGAACTTTTTCAATATGGTGAGCACCTTGTTTCTGGTAACCGCTGTGGCAGCGGTTTCCTTAGGCGGGATTTACAATGTCACCAAAGGACCTATCGAACTGGCCAAACAAAAGAAACAGGAAGAAGCCATCCGGATGGTGTTGCCTGAATTTGACAGAATTGAACCAAAGAAGTTCAAAGCACCCGACATGGCCGATTCATTGCTTTTTAATATGGCTTACAAAGGCGATAATTTGGTAGGCATGGCAGTTAACACATTCACCAACAAAGGTTTCAGCGGACAAATAAAACTTATGGTTGGCCTCCTTCCCGATGGAACCATCAACAACACCTCGGTGCTCGAACACAAGGAAACACCCGGGCTTGGTGATAAAATGCAACAGAATAAAGCTGACTGGAGTCTGCAGTATAACGGAAAGCACCCGGCTGATTTTAACCTGAAAATGAAGAAAGACGGCGGCATGGTGGATGCCATAACAGCAGCAACCATCAGTTCACGCGCTTTTTCCGATGCCGTTGAACGAGCTTATAAAACGTACGAAACGAATCTTGGAGGAAATAGGAATGAATAAAAACCTGCAAACACTCACCAGAGGATTCCTGAAGGAAAACCCTGTATTTGTTCTCTTGCTGGGACTCTGCCCTACACTGGGCGTTACAACAAGTGCCATTAACGGACTTGGAATGGGTCTGGCAACTACATTTGTACTGGTGATGGCTAATCTGGTGGTATCGCTCATCAAGAATTTCATCCCCGACAAGGTACGTATTCCGTCATTTATAGTGATCATCGCCTCATTTGTAACCATCGTTGAGTTGGTGATGCAGGGGTATGCCCCCGCGCTTTTTGAACAACTCGGGCTGTTCATTCCCCTTATCGTGGTCAATTGCATCGTACTGGGCCGTGCCGAAGCATTTGCTTCTAAAAACACCATCGGCGCATCATTGCTCGATGGACTGGGGATGGGCCTGGGGTTTGCATTTGCCCTGACAATACTGGGAGCCGTGCGCGAGTTTCTGGGCAGTGGAGCTATCTTCAGCATTAAAATCATTCCAGGAGACCTGATGCTGGTATTCGTGCTGGCACCAGGAGCGTTTATTGCTCTGGCTTACCTGATCGCTATTTCAAAGAAAATTAACAAGACCAAATAGCCCTATGGAATACATCATCATCATCATTTCTGCCATCTTCGTCAACAACATCGTGTTGGCGCAGTTCCTCGGAATATGCCCGTTTGTGGGTGTTTCGAACAAGATCAGCACTTCGCTGGGCATGGGCGGTGCAGTGTTGTTTGTAATGACACTGGCAACCATAGTTACATGGCTAATTCAGACCTATATTCTCAGTGCATTTGGCATACAGTTTTTACAGACTATTGCTTTTATACTGGTGATTGCCGCACTGGTGCAAATGGTCGAGATTATTCTCAAGAAGGTCAGCCCGGGATTGTATCAGGCTCTGGGCGTGTTTCTCCCGCTGATCACTACCAACTGCGCTGTTCTCGGGGTAGCAATCCTCACTATCCAAAAAGACTACAACCTGATGGAAGGTGTCGTTTTCGCCATTGCCAATGCAGGCGGATTTGCCCTGGCCATGTGGATATTCGCCGGAATCCGCGAACACCTCGAGCTGATGGAAGTGCCACCAATCATGCGCGGTGTGCCAATCGCCCTGGTGGTGGCAGGTATCCTTGCCCTTGCATTCATGGGATTCACCGGTATTGTGTAACCTCAAAACCAAATCAATGAAAGACCGCATGGAGCAATCCTGCGGTTTTTTTTGTACCTTAGCTTCAAAATAACATATTATGTTACCCGTCGATCACGAAGGAACCCCTGCCGGTGGCCGGTTTATCATTAAAGACCAAAATACCGTTCTGGCAGAAATCGTTTACGAATACCACAGTCCGGGAATAATAGCAGCCACGCATACACGCGTGGATGACAGTCTTAAAGGACAGGGTATTGGCCGCAAACTCCTCGACCGGCTGGCAGCTATGGCCAAGGAACACAATCTTAAAATTGTTCCAGTCTGCAGCTTTGTAAGTGCCGCCATGGAAAAGGATGAAAACCTAGGAAAACTGAAGGCAGATGTGTGACTTGTAATTCCTATCTAATTTTTTATATAATTCAAAAAGAAGTAATTACATTTATAACACCCTTACTAACATGAAAAACTCCATGAAAATCAAGGAAGGCAATAAAGTAATCATTGAAGTCCCTATGACTGCCGACAATGAAGACTGGATCAGGGCCGCACGGAAGAAAAAAGTAAGCGAAAAAAATAAGCCAAAAGATAAAAACAAGGAATAGCGTTTCGTTTTTCTGTGTGATGCAGCCTCGATAGCTTTATGGCTTTTATCAAGTTTGCATTCCAATTGATATCCTGAATTGTTCAACATTTGCCAATAATTGCCGTTGCTGACTGTTGTAAAATGCTTTTAGATTGTTTCCTTGAAATATCAGGCACAATGATCTTGTATATTGGGGTGATGAGTTGTTTATTAACCGATCACAACAACACCATGGTTATTTTAAAACTCCTTGTCATCTTGATTTTGAAGAATTTAATAAGATCATCACTGAAGTTAAATGTGAAACCAGTCTGCTTTATTTTGATGCTGCCTATGCCTGGTATTACGAAGGGGAAGGCATTCAGAATATGGTGCGTATTTACCGCGAAGGCCTGACCCAAGAGAAACTTGCAGCCATCAGAAATAAGTTTTTGAGTGTAATGAAATAGTTGTCGGACAAAATTCTTAAAAAGGAATTTGTACGTGAATACCTGCTTTTCTTCGGAAAAGGATTTTGTACTGCGTGATTAAAACTTTTTTCGGAAAAGAAGCTTAAAATTGCAGATGCTGAAATCAAACCGGAACAACCAGTCTGGTTTCAGCATCTTGTTATTGTATATCAAATGATTGTGTGAAACCTTTTGAGCCTATTGTTTGAGCGATGCCTTGGTAAAGAGATGGGGTGGAATGGTTTGGTTAAATTTGATGGAAGTTATCTTAAACTCGGTGCCATCGCCTTGTTTAAGCATGTCTTTATAGATGACCGTTGCCGGAAACCAACGGCCCTGAACCTGAATTACATTGCTCATTTCCATGCGTTTAAGCAATTTGCCGCTTTTGGCATACAACTCCTGTTTCAGCGGGACAAAACGCTCGGCATCCACCCATATCTTTTGGGTGTAGTATGCGGCATCTTCCACTTTTGCAGTTAATAACAGAACAAAAGTATTGCGGTCTCCGATTTTTTCCTGTCCCTTGATTTCGGAGCTATAAATTTCATTCAGTTTGCGGTCGTCCATCATATCTTCATACGATAAATCGCTGCCCATAACCGATTGCCTGAGCATATGACCCGAAAGTTGAATGGTTCTGTCGGTGGAAGGGGAATAAATCCAGAGCTGTTTTTCCAGTTTCAGCATTTTGGTTCCTTTCTCTGCTGCTGGCGAAAGGTATTCGGTAAATGATTTGTTGCTCCCCTCTGACCAGCTTTTTGAGGTGATGGTGCGGCTGCCCCGTTTGGTATGAATGGTCATGCTGCTCTCAAAAATTCTGTTGTCCGACGACATATTGGCATCCACTTTTTCAAGTATGGCTGCTCCGTCCTGGGCTGTGGCAATTTCTGCAAGGGCCAGAAGCAACAGTAAAAGTGCTGATTTTGTGAATTTCCTTATCATAGTTTTAATTTTTTAAGCTTCGAGTTCTTTAAAGAGTTTTGCAGTTTGCCTGCGATAAATACCAATGCCTGAAAGTAAAGTTCCAATCACGGTTGAAATCACACCCGGAAAAAATCCGATATAAAAGTCGGTTGGAGTGATTCTGGCTTTAATGATAGAAGGCATCATAAGTGAAGCGCCCTGCATCATGCCTGAGATATCAAGTCCGTAAGTTTGAAGCAGCCATGCAAATCCAAGTCCGATAGCCGTTCCGGTTACTGAGCCGGCAATACCAATGAAAACCGATTCAGCAATCATACTTCTGTAAACGTGGCCTTTGCTTTCGCCCATGGCCAGCCTGATGCCAACCTCGCCATAGCGCCTTAGCCCGCCCAGAAGTCCGGCATTCCACAGCACCAGCGACATGGCAAAAATAAAAATGAGCGATACGTATGCCGACCACACTTCCGACATCTGCACATACTGCCCCATATTTCCCTGTTGGCTGAGGCTTAGCATAACCGGAGAAAACTCATCATCAGTTTTAAATTTACTATTAAAACTATCCGAGAGTTTTTCAGCCTGATTGTTATCATAAAATCCCGTATTACTGAATCCGGTAATTTCACCGGCAGCATTTTCCATTTCCAGGGCCAGCTGAACGTCTTTAAGGTCAGCAATAATGCTGCCCCGGTCCATAATTTCTACTCCGAAGTGCACAGTGCCTGAAAGCCTGAAATTATACATAGCCATTCCGCCGTTCATGGTGGAAGAAATCAGGGTAAATTCATCACCCGGAGCAATACCAAGTTTACCTGCAAAGCTATTGCTCAGCAGAGCATCGCCGGATTTTCGGGGGAGATGTCCGCTTCGCAGGGCTTTCTGCAGATCAAGCCGGTTCAGTTCATCTTGATTTGCAATCAGTTCCAGCCCCCAGCCGATGGCCGTGCCCTGCGATCTGGTTTCACCGGCAGAATCTGGCACATCAATCAAGCCTCCGAACTGAATGCGGGGAGACCAGCTCATATCAGGATACAGGCTGCGCAAGGAATCGAGCAGTTCTTCAATTTGCATCAAAGCCAGATCATTGGGCAGCAAACTGGCATCTTCGGCATATGCCCGGGTCATTACCTTTACATGACCTGTGGTAAATCGGGCATTCATTTCTATGGTATCACCCATAAATCCGGTGATATAAGCATGCATAAACACTGTAAGCGTTACTCCGATGGCGACAACCATGATTGGCAATCTGCTGCGGCTTTTATCGCGCAAAAGTCCTTTTATCAGAAATTTTATCATTGCAGTTTCCCCCTTAAAGCATCTGTTGGATTCATTCTGGCGATTTTTCTTGCCGGCAAATAGCTGACAATGGCTGTAGTGATGGTAACTGTAAGTACTGTACCAATAACCAGGCCTGCACTATAAACAGGATACAGAGTCTGGGCTATGGCCATACCAAATTCGCTGGTATCTACCGGCATTGTCCAGCCTGCTTTTGCCTGCCAGGCAAGGAATGGAAGTCCATAAGCAGCAGAAAGTAAAGCCGCCAGTACCGCGTGCATACTGCCTTCAACGGTAAAAAGCCCAACCACCTGCTGTTTGGTGTAACCCAGGGCAACATAGGTTCCAATCTCTTTTTGCCGCCGGAAAATGGAAAGTACCTGAGTGTCAAATATCGCCAGCATGGCCAGCAGCAGCAAGATGAAATACAACACAGTTTGCCCGGCTGATTTGGTTTTTATCATTTCATCCACCTGCTTTGTGAGCTCTGTTTTTGATTTGTATTTCCAACCCGGTATTTCATTCCAGCCATCAGTTTTGTCGCGCAGAACAATCAGGCTGATTTCATCAGGCAGCAGCATTACTTCCTGCAAGGTTGCCAGTGGAATATAGATCTGACCGGCATCCACAGCCGGAACATTCGATGAAAAAATGTCTGTAATCAGTACATCAGTGGCATCGAAAGTGCCATTTGCATTGCGCCATCGCAAGGTAACATAGTCACCGGCCTTTAATTTGCTATGTTTGGCCATCATGCTGCCGATAATTGCCGGTATTGCCAATGCTGTGGTGTCCAATTTCCGTGAAGGAAGTTTAAGTATGCTTTGTCCGGGATCCAGGCCTTTTATAACTACTGACATCATGCGTCCTTCAGGAAAAATTGCGCCCTGGGTAAGCAACAATCCGGTCAGGTCTCCAGCCTTCATAGCATTTTCAAGCTGTGAAGGTAATTTGGCATGACTTCCTGCAAGGGTAAACGGGTCGTAAGGGTCATATGATTCGTGCCAGTATTGTCCGCCGCCTATTTCCCACTGAGTCATATCGGTTTTTGCCTGATGATCCCATCCGGTCATGATTCCTTTCAGCCAGATGATGACTACAAAAGAAAATGACAGCACAAGCACATTCAGCCAGGTTCTTAAGCCCGCACCGGTTAAATTGCGCCAGGCAAGTTTTAATGCGATTTTCATGACTTATTTGTTGTGGGTTACAACTTCATCTTTATCAACCCTGCCATCGAGCAGGTAAATTTTACGATTCAGATAGCTGATTACCTTTTCGTCGTGGGTGGCAAAAATAAAAGTGGTTTTCAGCTCCTGATTGAGGGTTAACATGGTTTTGAGAATATGATGGGAGTTGGCTGCATCAAGATTGGCAGTCGGTTCATCGGCCAGCACCAGCTTTGGCTTTTTGACCATTGCCCTCGCTATCGCCACCCGCTGACATTGCCCCCCGGAAAGCTGCGGAGGTTTTGAACGAATTTTATCACTGAGGCCTACCCATTCCAAAGCTTCCTGAACCATTTTTCGCCTTTCCTGTGAAGGGATTTTTAGCAGAAGCAGCGGAAATTCAACATTCTCAAACACAGTGTGAACCGCCAGCAGGTTGTAACTCTGAAATATAAAACCCAGGCTCTCGCGCCGAAGCATGGCTGCTTCATGAGTGTTTAATTTGCCTATAGATTTGCCGAGTACATTTGCTTCTCCCAGCGTAGGCACATCAAGTGAACCGAGTATGTTGAGCAAGGTGGTTTTTCCTGAGCCGCTGGGCCCGATCAGTCCGGTAAACTCACCTTGTGCAAAATCAAGATTCAGGTTTTCCAGTGCCGTGAATTCTGTTTTGCCCATCGGAAAACGCTTGTACATTTCCTTAACACTGATGATTGTTTGTGTTTCCATACCAGTTGGTATTTTGTTTGTTCCTTTAATGATGATAAACCAGCATCAGTTGAATTCCATTCCCTGCCATGATCTGGCTTTCGCCTGAAGAATAGGGCATCTGGTAATTTACCGGATTCACATATCCCAGGATATGCAGATCGAAATTCCTGGTGGTTTGTTTTATGTTGATGATGTTGTAGCTGTTGTTGTTTCGCCAGTCATAATAAGCCATATAACTGATGTTTGTTGAAATATTCAGCGGATAACTTACAGATAATCCGCTGAATGCCAGGGTTGTCGTTTTTTTGAAAGATTTGTCAGCCGACATGGCCTGCAGGTGCTCAACTGTAAGATTAAGTCCGTTACCAATACCGAATGTATAATCTGCTCCGGCTGATAGAAGTGTCAGATGGCTGGCAATACCCATGTTTTTTCCCAGGGCTGTATGAGTAGCCTCGAACCAGAGCCCGATTTTTAAATCCCATTTTCCGTCGAGTCCAAACCTGTATTCAGGAATTTTGTCGTATTCAGGCAGCCCTGAATTATTATCAGATGAACGTGCGGTTCTTGTATGCATGCTAAAAGCCATCTCTCCCGATTTCAAAGGGAACTGAAACCGTCCGCCAGCTTCAGGAAACCGGGGATTAGAGCCGGTTATTTCCCATGTTTTCAGATTTTCGGAAGACAAAATTCCCCAGATCCAGAGATTGGCGTTGTTCAGGAAATAGTATCTGCCCAGCACCGCCCAAACGCCGTCGGTTAGTTGAAGCGGGTCGCGCGGGTCAACTTTGTCGAACCACATCAATGGCCTGAGCATGGCAGATGAGCCAAAATTAATTTTTTGCAAACCTGCGCGTATTTCAAACTGCTCACCTGAATATCTTAGCCACAAACGATATGGCTTTACCGAACCTGAGGAATTTATTGAATCAAAAGGAATTGTGCCCAGGCTACCCGAAATGTTGGCTGAAGCTTCTGCGTCAAACATCCTGCTGTTATTTTTATAGCTGTAATTAAGCTGAGGAATGTATCTGCCTCCACCCCAAAGCGACATATCCTGGCTGAAATTGTAATTCAGCCATGCCGATGCCTGCCCGCTGAACAACAGGGTGTCATTAGTCTGAGAATAACTCAGTCCCTGAATGGTGAAAAACAAAACAAATAGGCTGAGGCGTGTCATTTACTGCTCATTTTATTGTTGTTTGGGGCAATTCCATAAGTGAAAAAGCGGGTTATTTCCATAATGAGCTCCTGAGGTGTTCCATAAAGCTGCAGCAGGTATGGATCATTGATCAGAGTTGAAATATTCTGAGAAACATAAAGCAGCAACTCCGGTTTAAAGTCTTGCCTGAAAACACCACGTTGCTGGGCTTCTTTAAAATCGGAAATAATCTCGCTCCATACTTTGGTTGTCTTTTCAGCGATAAACTCCTTTAATCCCGAATCGTTGTCGCTGTAAAAGTCTTTCAGGAATTCCGGGCTGATGTTATTTACTGAGTCAGATTTCAGACTGAGCATGGCCTGCAGCTTCTCATCTGCCGGTGTTTCTGCCTGCATAATATCCCTGAATTTTTGAATTGCCTGGTCAACTTCTTCAGCATAAACAGCTTTGGCCAGCGACAACTTATCGGTGTAGTACCGGTAGAAAGTCATTTTGCTGCATCCGGCCGCATTACATATTTCATCCACAGAAACCTTCCTGAATCCATACTTCCAGAATAATTCCCTTCCCGAGGACAATATGGCAGATTGCTTTTTATTTAAAATTGTTACCATGATAAGGTAATTGTTACTAAAACAGTACAAAATTACAATAATGGTATCATTATTGTCAAGAAAAATCCGTTCTTTTTTTTAAATATTTTGTAATTAACTGAATATCAAATAATAATCAGTTTGTTATGTAAAAAATCGAATTTGATAACTGGTTTTCATCATGAGTTAATCCCGGTAAACCACTGAGAAATGTTAAAACATACTATTAATTGCTTTTAGATTGTATCTTTGAAATACCGAGCACAACACACACGGAAATTTTGGGATGGTGAACAAACGTTGTGAATTGCTTTTAGTTTATATCTTTGAAATACCGAGCACAACAGAGACTGGTCTATAAAACTGAATTTGTGCGTGTTGCTATCTATTTTTAAAGAAAAAGGTGAATGCATGATGCGAAAACAGCGGCAACATCAAACCGTAAGGCAAATGTCTGGCATCACAATTTATGATGGCCACATTGTTTTCGTTTAATGCGGCCAATAGCGCCTGAGAGAGCATGATTTGCGGATGATCCAGCACAACCATGCCAATGTCTTCAATAGGAACTGTAACTATTTGCAAATCAGTTGAGCCAATAAGTTCAATGTGTAACTGCATGTCTTTTTTGCGCAACTGAGCAGGATTACCGAAATACAGGGTTCGTTTGATCATATTTCCATGCCTTTTGACAATTTGTATTGTTCAATCATTACCAACGATTCCTGATGCAGATTCATCCACATGCGCTTTCCACCAAACAACTCAAAATTTTTGTCAGCATCCACAAGTCCCTTTCTTTCGTTGAAAACATCACCATATGAAGAATACTCCCACTGCAAATAACCAGAGCAAAATCCATGGTGGATCGGGTTTCGGTGCACATAAATGATCGCACGTTGCAGGTGGGTGTGATCAGTTATGGGCTCACGTTTGAAGTTTTTAATAAACAAAGAGCCTCTGCGCCGGTAAACTTTGTTGAATGATTGCGTATAACAACTGAAAAGGTTTGAAAACTGTTTTGAGACGTATTTGCTGATTGTGGCGGCGTCGGTTGTTAAAACTTTTCCAAAGTTTTGA